>OCTW011543520.1_pt1 | contig 31867 bp, 23 predicted proteins | sample 1539671 | NCBI WGS metagenome assembly OCTW01 (sample SAMN02144230, study PRJEB22623) | gut metagenome | biome: sheep rumen | host: Ovis aries | place: New Zealand | reverse complement strand
CCCCGCCGCTTCGCACGACGCCGCCGCCCACGTAGACGAAAGGCTTCTTCGCCGACTCAATCATCGCAAGGGCCCGGCCCAGGTCCTCTTCCCGGATCGTGTCTGTCACCGGCAGAATTTCCTGTGCCTTCTCCGGTACATATTCACAAGGCGTCGAGGTGACATTTTTCGTGATATCCACCAGGACAGGGCCCGGGCGGCCGGACTTTGCAATCGCAAAGGCCCGGCGGACGGTGTCCGCCAGATCCTTCACGTCTTTCACGATAAAGTTGTGTTTGGTGATCGGCAGGGTCACGCCGGTGATGTCGATCTCCTGAAAGGAATCTTTGCCGAGCAGACTGATGCCGACGTTGCAGGTGATCGCCACGATCGGGACAGAGTCCATGTACGCTGTGGCGATCCCGGTGACCAGATTGGTGGCTCCCGGGCCGCTCGTCGCAAAGCACACGCCGACCTTCCCGGTGGCGCGCGCATATCCGTCCGCCGCATGGGCTGCGCCCTGCTCGTGGCTCATCAGGTAATGGGTGATCTCATCGCTGTGTTTGTAGAGAGCGTCGTACACGTCCAGGATCGCACCGCCCGGATACCCGAAGACGGTGGTCACCCCCTGCTCTTTCAGCGTCTCAATGAGAATCTCAGCTCCTGTAAGTTTCATGCCTGTCTCCTGCTGTCTGTCAGTCCTGCTCTGCGGAAGGCTTCTTTTCGCCCGGGATCTCCAGTACCGCGCCGCGGTTGCCGCTCGTAACCAGATACTGATATCTCTTCAGATATCCGGTTGTCACCTTCGGCTCTCTCGGCTGCCATGCAGCGCGCCGCTTGGCGAGTTCTTCGTCGGACACCTTCAGCTCGATCCGGCAGTTCGGAATGTCAATGTGAATCAGATCGCCTTCCTGTACAAGCGCGATCGGACCTCCGACTGCCGCTTCCGGCGATACATGTCCGATAGACGCGCCGCGGCTGGCGCCGGAGAACCGCCCGTCGGTGATCAGAGCCACCGAAGAGCCGAGCCCCATGCCGGCGATCGCCGAAGTCGGATTCAGCATCTCGCGCATACCCGGGCCGCCCTTTGGTCCCTCGTAGCGGATGACAACCACGTCGCCCGGAACGATCTTTCCTCCGGTGATGGCAGATATTGCGTCCTCCTCGCAGTCAAACACTCTGGCCGGGCCGTCGTGCACCATCATCTCCGGCACAACCGCGGAACGCTTCACAACAGAGCCGTCCGGCGCAAGGTTCCCGGAAAGGACCGCAAGACCGCCGGTCTTCATGTACGGATTGTCGATCGGCCGGATGATCTGCGGATTGAGATTCTGTGCATCTGCAATATTCTCGCCGATGGTCCTGCCGGTCACCGTCATGCAGCTGGTGTCCAGAAGTCCGGCGTCCGCCAGCTCCTTCATGACCGCATACACGCCGCCGGCTTCGTTCAGATCCTCGATATATGTCGGACCGGCCGGTGCGAGGTGGCACAGATTCGGCGTTCTCTCAGAGATCTGGTTGGCATACTTGATGTCGAAGTCAAATCCGATCTCGTGTGCGATCGCCGGAAGATGCAGCATCGTGTTGGTAGAGCAGCCAAGTGCCATGTCAACCGTCAGAGCGTTGATGATGGACTTCTTCGTGATGATGTCTCTCGGGCGGATATTCTTCCGGTACATGTCCATGACGGCCATGCCGGCGTGCTTTGCGAGGCGCAGACGGTCCGAGTAAACGGCCGGGATCGTTCCGTTGCCGCGAAGGCCCATTCCGATCGCCTCCGTCAGGCAGTTCATGGAGTTCGCGGTGTACATGCCGGAACAGGATCCGCAGGTCGGGCAGACCTTCTCCTCGTACTCGGTTACTTCCTCCTTGCTCATCGTCCCGGCAGCGTACGAGCCGACTGCCTCAAACATCGAAGAAAGGCTTCTCTTGCGCCCGCCGATATGTCCTGCGAGCATCGGTCCGCCGGATACGAATACAGTCGGAACATTCACGCGGGCAGCCGCCATGAGCAGGCCGGGTACGTTCTTGTCGCAGTTCGGCACCATGACCAGCGCGTCAAACTGATGCGCGAGCGCCATCGCCTCGGTGGAATCCGCGATCAGGTCGCGGGTCACCAGCGAATACTTCATTCCGATGTGCCCCATCGCGATGCCGTCGCAGACCGCAATCGCCGGGAATACAACCGGCATGCCGCCGGCTTCTGCCACGCCCAGTTTCACGGCTTCGACGATCTTGTCAATATTCATATGTCCCGGAACAATCTCATTGAAAGAGCTGACGATGCCGACCAGCGGCTTGTCCATCTCTTCCTTCGTGAACCCCAGCGCGTTGAACAGCGATCTTGCCGGCGCCGCCTGCATCCCCTTCTTTACAACATCACTCTTCATCTCAAAATCCTCCCTGCCCCTTCTTCCGGGCAAAACCATGACAAATGCCGGTGCACAGGCGTCTTTGCCTGTACCCGGCTGTTACCATCTGATTCAGACGGCACTCAGAGCGCCGCGATGACCGCGTCGCCCATGCCGGAGGTGGAGACTTTCCGGTCTCCCTCTCTTGCAATATCCGGTGTGCGGATTCCGTCTCGCAGGACCTTCTTCACGGCCCCCTCCACGGCATCTGCCTCCGCGTCCATGTCAAAGGAATAGCGAAGCAGCATTGCAGCGGACAGGATCGTCGCCAGCGGATTGGCCACACCCAGTCCTGCGATGTCCGGCGCCGAGCCGTGGCTCGGCTCGTACAGCCCGAGTTTACCGGACCCGAGAGACGCGCTCGGCAGCATGCCGATGGAACCTGTGATCATGCTCGCCTCATCGGACAGAATGTCGCCGAACATGTTCTCGGTGAGAATCACATCAAACTGTCCCGGATCGTGTACCAGCTGCATCGCGCAGTTGTCCACCAGCATGTCCTCTTCCTCAACATCCGGGTACTCCCTGGCGACCTCATGCACCACTGTCCGCCAGAGTCTGGAGGAATCCAGTACGTTGGCCTTGTCAACGCTGGTCACTTTCTTTCTGCGCCTGCCTGCCACCTCAAATGCGCGCACCGCGATGCGCCGGATCTCCTCCTCGCTGTACACGAGCGTGTCCGTGGCGGTGCGAAGGCCGTCAACGACTTCGGTGTGGCGTGCGCCGAAGTACAAGCCGCCGGTGAGCTCCCGCATGATGACCAGATCAAAACCGCCGCCCGAGTGAGACTGCTTGAGCGGGCAGGCGTCCGAGAGTTCCGGGTACAGATATGCCGGACGGACATTGGCAAAAAGCTCCAGTGACTTGCGGATCTTAAGCAGACCTGCCTCCGGGCGCAGATTCGGTGCCACGTCATACCAGCGGGAATTGCCGACCTTGCCTCCGACCGCTCCGAGCAGGACCGCATCCGAGGACTTCGCCGTCTCAATCGCCTCATCCGTGAGCGGAACACCGTACGCGTCAATCGAGCAGCCGCCCATCAGGATCTTTTTATAAGAGAATCTGTGGCCGTATCTGTCAGCGACCGCATCCAGAACTCTGACTGCCTCAGCTACAATTTCCGGCCCGATGCCGTCACCGGGAATCAGAGTAATCGTCTTTTCTGCCATGCCGTTCCTCCCTTTCATCTTACGAATTTGTTTGATGATAACGCAAACATTTCCTGTTTTCAAGAAAAACGCCGGGGCCATCAAACGGCCCCGGCGTCAGCAGAATTGATTCAATTGTAGAGCAGCGCAGGATCCCGCGTCACTTTGTCTTCAGTGTGGACTTCTTCTCGTCCTTCTTCTCTTCGGTTTTCGCAGCCGGCGTCTCGGCGGCAGCCCCCGCCTTCTCGACCTGTTCGATCGCCGCTCTCTTCATGGCGATGCGGCAGTTCTTGTTGTTTCCGAATTCCACGATGACCGTGTCATCCTGGATGTCCATGATCTGGCCATAGAAGCCGCTCGTCGTGCACACATAATCGCCGACAGCCATGGAATCATAGAGTGCCTTTCTTTCCTTCTCCTGCTTCTTCTGCGGACGGATCATGAGAAAATATAACATCGCACCGATCAGAACGATGTAAATGATAATGACGCCCAACTCCTGCATACTGTTTGTACCTCCGACAATCTCCTATAAAGCAATAAAATAATAATACACAAAACCCCTACCGGTGTCAAAACATTCCGGAATCCCGGCAGAATACCCCGCAGAACCCGGCCGGCAGGCACCTCAGGTGCCGTCTGACTCCTCATCTCTGAGCATATCCAGGCGCTCCCGCTTGAACGCCCCGTATGTACCCGCGTCAATCGCATCCCGGATATCCTCACAGAGGTGATTATAGAACCGCAGATTGTGCATCACGCACAGACGCATTCCGAGCATCTCCTTTGCCTTCAGCAGGTGATGAATATACGCCCTGGAATAGTGCCGGCATGCCTCGCAGGTGCAGTCTTCCTCGATCGGGCGCGTATCCTCGGCGAAACGCGCGTTCAGCAGATTCAACTTTCCGTGCTTCGTGTACACGTTGCCGTGCCGCCCGTTCCGGCTCGGATACACACAGTCAAAGAAATCCACTCCCCGGTCGACGGCCTCCAGAATATTGGCCGGCGTCCCGACTCCCATCAGATAAGTCGGTTTGTCCTTCGGAAGATACGGAACTGTCACATCCAGAATATGGTACATCTGCTCCGTACTCTCGCCGACTGCCAGTCCTCCGACGGCGTATCCGTCCAGGTTCAGCTCGCTGATGCGGCGGGCATTGTCCACGCGGATGTCCTCGTAGATGGCACCCTGGTTGATGCCAAACAGCATCTGGTGCGGATTGACCGTATCCGGAAGCGCGTTCAGGCGATTCATCTCGTCGCGGCAGCGGATAAGCCAGCGCTGCGTTCTGGCGACAGACGCCGCCACATAATCCCGGTCAGCCAGTGCCGGCGCGCACTCATCAAACGCCATGGCGATCGTCGATCCCAGATTGCTCTGGATCTGCATGCTCTCCTCCGGCCCCATGAAGATGCGGTGACCGTCGATATGCGACTTGAAGGAGACACCCTGCTCCGTGATCTTCCGCAGGTCTGCCAGCGAGAAGACCTGAAAGCCGCCGGAATCCGTGAGGATCGGCCTGTCCCAGTTCATGAAGCGGTGCAGACCGCCGAGCCGCCGGATCCGCTCGTCGCCGGTGCGCACGTGCAGATGATACGTGTTGCACAGCTCCACCTGTGTGCCGATTTCATGAAGGTCGACGGTGCTCACAGCCCCCTTGATGGCCGCAACCGTCCCCACGTTCATAAATACAGGCGTCTGGATCTCCCCGTGAACAGTAGAAACGACCGCGTGTTTGGCGCGGCCGCTCTCTGCGATGATTTTATAGATATTGCTCATGGTTCCCTCTCATCTGTCATATACTTTGTCAAGAGCCGAAAGTCTCGCCGCTGCGCCGGCAAGCAGCAGATCAGCTGTCGTGAGAGCCGCCATGGCCTCCACTACAACGACTGCTCTCGGAACGATCACCGGGTCGTGCCGTCCGTGCACGCTGACCGTGACATTTTCCCCGCTCTTCGTGACCGTCTGCTGCGCTCGCGCGATCGAGGGCGTCGGCTTGACGGCGGCTCGGAAGTAAACCTGCCCGCCGTCACTCATGCCGCCCAGCGTCCCGCCGGAATGATCGGACGTCTTGCGAATCACACCGTCTGTGCAGATAAATCCGTCGTTGTCCGTACTTCCGCGAAGGTCCGCGGCATGAAATCCCTCTCCGATCTCGAAGCCTTTTACCGCCCCGATGGACAGGATGGCCTTGGCCAGATTCGCGTCAAACTTGTCAAAAACCGGCTCGCCCAGGCCCACCGGAAGTCCATCGATAAAGCACCCGATGACACCGCCCACGCTGTCACTTGCAGCCTTTGCCTCCCCGATTGCCGCCGAGGCTTTCTTTGCCGCATCCGCGTCCGGCATGTACAAACAGTTTTTATCTCTCTCTTCCCGGCTGAAGCGCTTCGCGTCCACGCAGATGCCGGCAATCCGCTCACTGTAGGCAAAAACGCGGATGCCAAAGTGCGCCAGCAGCTTCGCTGCGACGGCGCCTGCCGCCACGCGCGCGGCTGTCTCCCGACCGGAAGACCTTCCGCCGCCCCGGTAATCCCGTATCCCATATTTCTGCTGAAATGTAAAGTCCGCATGTCCCGGGCGGAAGACCTCCGCGATCTGCGAATAATCCGCCGGGCGCTGAGATTGATTTGCAATCTCCATGGCAATTGGCGTGCCCGTCGTCTTCCCCTCGAACACGCCGGAGAGAATGTGAACCGTGTCCGACTCCGGACGCTGCGTCGTGAACTGCGACTGACCAGGTTTTCGCCTGTCCAGCATCGGCTGGATGTCCTCCTCGCACAGAGCAAGCCCTGCCGGGCACCCGTCGACGATGCATCCGATGCTCACGCCGTGGCTCTCTCCCCAGGTCGTAACTCTGAAGTATCTGCCAAATGTCGATCCTGCCATAATTGTCCTTTTTTAACCGTTAATTGTCCATATGATACCCGGTTTCCCCGTTCTTTTCAAGGACACGGTTCAGGGCTTCCACGGCGTCCCGGATATCCTGGTACTGCTCCTGTGTGATCGTCTCCGGCTTCGCCTTTGCCTCTGCCTTTCTGAGCCGCGCGGCCGCCTCCTTGATCTCCTTCTTCTTCTGCCCGGACCATGTCCTGCGGTTTGCGGAAAGCAGCTCACTTGTCTTCATGTAAGCGGTGTTGCCAAGCATATACGTGTCAAACCGCAGCTTCCTCGCCCTGTCCTCTTCCTCGAAATGAGCCGCATCATATGCCGCCCGGTTGATCTCGTCTTCCGACAGATTCGAACTCGACGTGATCGTGATGTGCTGCTCCTTACCGGTCCCCAGATCTCTCGCAGATACCGAGACGATGCCGTTCGCATCGATGTCGAAAGTCACCTCGATCTGCGGCACGCCGGCCGGCGCTCTGCGGATACCGGTCAGCCGGAAGTTGCCGATCATCCGGTTGTCCCGGGTGAACTGCCGCTCACCCTGATATACCTTGATGTCCACAGCTGCCTGGAACGGCGCCGCCGTGGTGAAAATCTGACTGTGGCGCGTCGGAATCGTCGTATTCCTCGGGATCAGCCGCGTTGCCACGCCGCCGACCGTCTCGATCGAAAGCGAGAGCGGCGTCACATCCATCAAGAGGATCTCGGAAGCCGCCGTGCCGGCGATCAGCTGTCCTCCCAGCTTTCCGCCTTCCACGGCTGCACCCAGCGCGACGCACTCGTCCGGATTCACGCTGTGCGAAGGTTCTCGCCCCATCAGCTTCCGGACATGGTCCTGCACGGCCGGGATCCGCGTCGATCCGCCGACGAGCAGCACCGTCGAGATGTCCGAGGCGCGAAGCCCCGCATCCCCCAACGCCTTCTGAACCGGAATCGTAGTCCGCTCCAGAAGGTCCGCGGTCAGTTCATTAAACTTCGCCCGGGTGAGCGTCTCCTCCATGTGGAGCGGTCCGCTTTTCGTCTGCGCGATGAACGGGAGATTGATATTCGTGCTCGTCGCTGACGAGAGCTCCTTCTTTGCCCGCTCCGCCTCCTCGCGGATGCGCTGCATCGCCGCCGTGTCCTTTCGCAGATTGATCTTCGTCTTCTTTAAAAATGTGTCCGTGAGATAATCGACGATCCTCGCGTCAAAATCATCTCCGCCCAGATGATTGTCCCCGGATGTAGCGAGCACCTCGATCACATGGTCTCCGATCTCGATCAGCGACACATCGAATGTGCCGCCGCCCAGGTCATAGACAAGAATCTTCTGCGGCTGCCCGTTGTCCAGACCATACGCGAGCGCCGCCGCTGTAGGCTCGTTGATGATCCGCAGGACATTGAGTCCCGCAATCCGCCCCGCATCCTTTGTCGCCTGTCTCTGCGCGTCCGTGAAGTAGGCCGGCACCGTGATCACGGCATCCTTTACCTCTTCGCCCAGATATTCTTCAGCGTCTTTTTTAAGCTTCAGCAGGATAAAGGCCGATATCTCCTGCGGCGTGTATGACTTTCCGTCGATTTTTTTCCGAAAATCAGATCCCATCTCCCGCTTGATCGAGAATACCGTGCGGTCCGGATTGATAGCCGCCTGGCGTCTTGCCGGCGCGCCCACGAGCCTCGTCCCGTCTCTCTGAAAGGCGACCACAGACGGCGTGGTGCGGTATCCCTCCTTATTCGTGATGACAAATTGCGAGTTCCCCTCAGCAACGGCTACACAGCTGTTGGTGGTGCCAAGATCAATTCCGATTACTTTTGCCATATACAGTCCTCTGTCCATCCGGTATATTACCTGTATTTTAGCATAGCCATCCGGCGACTTTTCTGCATCCTCTGTGACGGAATAATTATATTTTTCTAAAACAAAAAAGGCACCATGCCTTTTACAGCACAGTGCCTCTTTCTTCCCGGACGGTGAAGATTATTTCTCTTCTGCCGCTTCCTTTACGTACTTCTCGTAGCGGGTCTTTGCGTTCTCAACAGCCTCGCCGAAGAGCTTTGCTGCTCTCTCCGGATTCTTCTTCTTGAGGTTGATGTAACGGTTCTCGCCCATGATGAATTCCTCATAAGTCTTGGTCGGAGCCTTGGAATCGAGCTGGAACGGATTCTTTCCTTCCGCCGCGCGGCGCGGATCGAACCGGAACAGATTCCAGTAGCCTGTCTCAACGGCAAGCTTCTCTTCTTCCATGGACTTGCCCATGCCCTTGCGGATGCCGTGGTTGATGCACGGTGCATATCCGATGACGATTGACGGGCCGTTGTAGCTCTCGGCCTCCTTGATCGCCTTGACGGTCTGCGCCATGTTCGCGCCCATGGATACCTGAGCAACATAGATATAGCCGTATGCCATCATCATGTCCGCGATCGGCTTCTTCTTTACATCCTTGCCGGCTGCCGCGAACTGTGCGATAGCACCGAGGTTCGTGGACTTGGATGCCTGGCCGCCTGTGTTGGAGTAAACTTCCGTATCGAAGACGAATACGTTGACATCGCGCTTGGAAGCCAGAACATGATCCAGCCCGCCGTAGCCGATATCGTATGCCCATCCGTCGCCGCCGAAGATCCACTGGGACTTCTTGGACAGGAAATCCTTCTCGGCAAGAACTTCCTTCGCCGCATCGGAGCCTTCCTTCTCAAGAGCCGCAACAAGAGCATCCGTCGCCGGACCGTTGGCCTCGCCGTCATTATACGTGTCGGCAAAGGCACCGATTGCTGCCTTCAGATCCTCATCCGCTGTCGCTTCCTTCAGCGCATCAAGCTTAACCATGAGGTTCTCTCTTACGGTCTCTTCTGCCAGCTGCATACCGAAGCCGTACTCCGCGTTGTCCTCGAACAGGGAGTTCGCCCATGCCGGGCCTCTGCCCTTTGCGTTGACCGTATACGGAGTAGACGGTGTGGAACCGCCCCAGATGGAGGAGCATCCGGTTGCGTTCGCGATCATCATGCGGTCGCCGCACAGCTGTGTGATGAGCTTTGCATACGGTGTCTCGCCGCAGCCTGCGCATGCGCCGGAGAACTCGAACAGCGGCTGCTGGAACTGAGATCCCTTGACCGTGTCCTTCTTGAACTTCTCGGTTACAGCCGGCTTCTCGGAAACCTTCTGGCCATAATCAAAGAACTTCTGCTCGCCCTCGTTGGCCTCGAAGTTCGCCATCTTCAGAACGTCGAACCGGTTGTTGCCCGGGCATACATTCGTGCAGGAGCCGCAGCCCGTGCAGTCGTAAGCGGAGATCGTGATTGCAAAATACAGTCCCGGCATACCGGTCATGGCTGCATACTGCATGCCTTCCGGAGCCGCCTTGACTTCTTCTTCATTCATAACCGCCGGACGGATTACACCGTGCGGGCATACGATCGAGCACTGGTTGCACTGCAGGCAGTGTGCCGGATCCCATACCGGAACGTCAACCGCAACGCCGCGCTTCTCGTAAGCAGCCGTGCCCTGCGGGAATGTGCCGTCGATGGTGTCTGCGAATGCGGAAACCGGAAGTTCATTACCCTTCTGGGCGTTGACCGGCTTCTGAATCTTGTTGACGAAGTCAACCACTTCCTTGCGGCCTTCCGTCACCTTCGCCTCGAGATCCTCATCCTTGCAGTTCTTCCACTCTGCCGGAACCGGAACTTCAACTACGGCATTGGCGCCGGCATCGATGCCTCTGTAGTTCATCTGAACGACATCGTCACCCTTCTTGGAGTAGGAAGCCTTTGCCTTTTCCTTCATGTACTGGATGGCCTCATCCTCCGGGATGATCTTCGCCAGCTTGAAGAATGCGGACTGCAGGATGGTGTTGATGCGCTTGCCAAGTCCTGTCTCCTTGCCGATCTTGATACCGTCAATGATGTAGAACTTGATGTTGTGCTCCGCCATGTATCTCTTGGCCTGGCCCGGCAGATGCTCGCCGACTTCTTCCGGAGACCACTCGCAGTTCAGAAGGAAGGTTCCGCCATCCTTGATATCCTGCACCATGTCATACTTTGTGACGTATGCCGGGCAATGGCAGGCTACAAAATCAGCCTTGTCGATCAGGTATGTGGACTTGATCGGAGTCTTGCCGAAACGCAGGTGAGAGATGGTTACGCCGCCGGACTTCTTGGAGTCATAGTCGAAGTAAGCCTGTGCGTACATCGGTGTGTGGTCGCCGATGATCTTGATGGAGTTCTTGTTTGCGCCTACGGTACCGTCCGAGCCAAGGCCCCAGAACTTGCAGCAGGTCGTTCCCTTTGCGGAAGTGTCGACATCAACTCTCGGCAGGGAGAGATTGGTCACATCGTCCACAATGCCGACCGTGAAGTCTGCCTTGGTCTTGTTGTTGTAGATGGCAATGATGTCGCCTGGTGTCGTGTTCTTGGAGCCCAGACCATACCGGCCGTTGAGGATCGTGACATCCTGGAACGGTGTGCCGCGAAGAGCTGCAACAACGTCCAGATACAGCGGCTCGCCGATGGATCCGGATTCCTTGGTGCGGTCGATCACGGAGATCGTCTTGACGGTCTTCGGGAGAACCGCTGTCAGATACTTCGGGGAGAACGGACGGTACAGATGTACCTCAACCACGCCGACCTTCTCGCCGGCAGCGATCAGATGATCGACGGTCTCCTCGATCGTCTGGCATACGGAGCCCATGGCAACAATGACATGTTCCGCATCCGGAGCGCCGTAATAGTTGAACGGCTTGTAGTTTGTGCCGATCTTCTTGTTGACCTGATCCATGTAATCCGCAACAATGTCCGGAACAGCCTCATAGAACTTGTTCTGAGACTCTCTTACCTGGAAGAAGATATCCGGGTTCTGTGCGGAGCCGCGGAGTACCGGATGATTCGGGTTCAGGCTTCTCTGGCGGAATGCGCGGATGGCGTCCATATCCACCATGTCCTTCAGATCGTCATAATCCCACACTTCGATCTTCTGAATCTCGTGCGATGTGCGGAAGCCGTCGAAGAAATGAACGAACGGAACGCGGCCTTTAATGGCAGCCAGATGTGCGACGGCCCCCAGGTCCATGACCTCCTGTACGCTGCCGGAGCAAAGCATTGCGAATCCGGTCTGACGGCAGGCATAAACATCCGAGTGATCACCGAAGATGGAAAGGGCATGTGTGGCAACGGCACGTGCTGCTACATCAATCACGCCCGGAAGCAGCTCACCTGCTACCTTGTACATGTTCGGAATCATGAGAAGGAGGCCCTGAGAAGCGGTATAGGTCGTTGTCAGAGCACCGGCGGACAGAGATCCGTGGAAGGATCCGGAAGCTCCTCCTTCAGACTCAAGTTCGACAATTTTTACCGGATTGCCGAAGATATTTTTTCTTCCTTGGGTTGCCCACTGATCCGTGTAGTCAGCCATCGGGGAAGAAGGTGTGATCGGGAAGATGGTAGCAACTTCCGTAAACGCATAGGATACGTGTGCGGCAGCGGTGTTACCATCCATGGTTAACATCTTTCTTGCCATAGTGTCTACCTCGCTTTAAATATATTGTGCCGGACCCTTTCGGAAGTGGAAGGCTGTCCGGAAACACACCAGTTCATCCGGTGCCTCTTTGCGGCACCTTCTTTCATGCCCTCTCAGGCCAGAAGCTCGTCAAGCATGGCGTTCATGGCCGCCACATCTGCCTCTTTCATGGCGGAGCGGATCGTCACCTTGTGAGAACAGCATGTGACGTTCTTCATACCGCAGAGCATCTTCTCCATCAGGCAGGCTGCCTGCGGTGCCCAGGAACCGTTCTCCAGGAACGCGACTTTCCGGCTCTGGAAATTCTTTAACGTCAGCTTGTAGAGAAGTGACTGCATAGCCGGGAAGATCCCGCCGTCATACGTCACCGACGCGAATACAATCTTGTCATAGCGGTAGCAGTCCGCCAGCGCCTCCGCCGCGTCGCCGCGGGTCAGATCAAACGGCACGGCTTTCACACCGCGCGCGCTGACAAGTTCAGCCAGCTTCAAGGCCGCCGCTCTGGTATTGCCGTGAACCGAGGCGTACGGAATAAAGACGCCCTCTTCTTCGGGTCTGTATGAACTCCAGACATCATACTTTCCGAGATAGAAAGCCAGATCGTCTTGGATCACAGGGCCGTGCAGCGGACAGATCGTCCGGATGTCAAGCGTCGCAGCCTTCGCCAGAAGCTTCTGCACCATCATGCCGTACTTCCCGACAATATTCAGGAAATACCGGCGTGCCTCGTCTGTCCAGTCCGCCTTGTCAGCATACCGCCTGTCACGGATAGCGCCGAACTTTCCAAATGCGTCCGCTGAGAACAGAATCCCATCCTTTGTATCAAAGGAGACCATGACCTCAGGCCAGTGCACCATCGGCGCCATGACAAATGTGAGCTCGTGTTCGCCAAGTTTCAGCGTGCCGCCCTCATTCACCACGATCTGGCGGTCCGCATATGTGTCACCCAGGAACTGGTTGAGCATGACCTTGCTCTTCGGATTGACAACGATCTTCGTCTCCGGATACTTCTCCATGAAGGCGCCGATACTGCCGGAATGATCCGGCTCCATGTGATGAACCACCAGATAGTCCGGCGCTCTGCCGTCCAGAGCCTCCTCCAGATGATCCATCCATATGTCTGTGGCGCGGTGGTCAACCGTATCCATCACGGCGATCTTCTCATCGCGGATCAGGTACGAGTTGTAGGACATGCCATCGGGAATGCGGTACTGACTCTCGAAAAGATCAAGCGTCGTGTCATCCGCTCCGAGAAAATATACATCGCTGCTCCCAGCTAACTTTTCAACCATAACAGCTCCTGATTCTTTTTTGCGCTTTCTGAGCGCAGGGGTACACGTTCATACGCAAAATCTATTGTCATTCTAACACGAAGTACAGTGGCATTCAAATAATTTGCCATATGTACCGGAAAAAAGCCAGCCCTTTAAGGCAGAAAGTCGCAGAGGATGTAATTGCTTACATCCAGGCCGCGCCTCGTGAGAAAAATCCGCCCGCCGTCCTCTCCCAGCGTTCCGTCTTTTCGATGCTTCACGAGAACCGGACCGTAGATTGCAAGCGGATCGGCACCGAAAGCGTCCCGGAATTCGTCAAGTGACACGCCTTCTTTTTTGCGCAGCCCGAGATAAAAAAACTCCGCCTGCGCATCCTGGCGCGTCAGATGTGTCACGTCTTTCCTTATATCAGTCAGCTCTGTAAATCTCAGATATTCCGACAGATCCTGCGTGTTGGTGATGCGCGTCTCACGGCGGAGAGACGACGCGCCAAGCCCCAGTCCCAGATACTCACGGCGCTCCCAGTATGAGACGTTGTGCAGGCAGGCCCTCCCCGGCTTCGCGAAGTTGGAGATCTCATACTGCCGGTAGCCGCGTTTTTCAAGAAACCGGACAGAATGCCAGTACATAGCCCGCTCCGCATCCTCACCGGGAAGCGGCGGAAATTCGGGCAGATGCTCTGCCAGATACGTCCCGTCCTCCAGAATGAGCGAGTACACGCTCACGTGTTCCGGAGAGAGTGCTGTCAGCGCCTCAAGATTTTTCTGCAGACTGCGGATGTCCTGCCCCGGAAGTGCCTCCATCAGATCGATGTTGATATTGTCAAAACCGGCCTTCCTCGCGAGGGCAAAGCCCTCACGAACCTGCGCCGCCGTATGGATCCTCCCAAGCAGTCTGAGCTCTCTGTCGTCAAAAGACTGAGCGCCCATGCTCAGCCGGTTCACCCCTGCCGCACGCCAGGCAGAGAGCTTCTGCTCATCCATCAGCCCCGGGTTGGTTTCAAGCGTGATCTCCGCGTCCTGGCGGATGTCAAAGTTCTCTCTGAGTGCAGAGAGAACACGGGCGATGAAGGCGGCGGGCACAAGTCCCGGAGTCCCTCCCCCGAAGAACACCGTGGATACGGGGCCGTACTCCGTCTCCTCGCGCGATGTCATGCGGATCTCCCGGATCAGCGCGTCAAAATAAGCCCTCACCACCGTATCCGGCCGCGGCGCGGAGAGGAAGTCACAGTACACACATTTTCTGGCGCAGAAAGGGATGTGGATATAGATTCCTCTCTGTTCTTTACTCGTCATCAAGTTTCAGCACACTCATGAAAGCTTTCTGCGGAATCTCGACATTCCCGATCTGCCGCATCCGCTTTTTGCCTTCCTTCTGTTTCTCCAGCAGCTTCTTCTTTCTGGAGATGTCGCCGCCGTAACATTTAGCCAGAACGTCCTTGCGAAGGGCCTTGACGGTCTCGCGGGCGATGATACGGCTCCCGATCGCAGCCTGAATCGGGATCTCAAAGAGCTGCCTCGGGATCTCTTCCTTCAGCTTCTGGCACATCTTCCGCCCCCGCTCCTCTGCGCTCCCGGCCCAGACGATGAAGGACAGAGCATCCACTTGCTCCTTGTTCACCAGAATATCCAGCTTCACGAGTTTGCTGGGCTCATAGTCCTTGAATTCATAATCAAAGGACGCATATCCGCGCGAGCGGGACTTCAGCGCATCAAAGAAGTCATAGATGATCTCGTTGAGCGGCAGATCATACTTGAGAAGTGCGCGGTTTGCCTCGATGTACTCCATGCCGTTGTACACGCCGCGCCGCTCCTGGCACAGCTTCATGATCTGGCCGACATAATCCTTGGTCACCATGATCTCCGCCGACACGATCGGTTCCTGCATCTCCGTGATCTCTGACGGATCCGGCATATTGGACGGATTGGTGAGCATCATCACGCTGCCGTCGGTTTTGATGACCTTGTAGATAACACCCGGTGCCGTCGTGACCAGATCAAGCCCGTACTCCCTCTCGAGCCGCTCCTGGATCACGTCCAGATGCAGAAGACCAAGAAATCCGCACCGGAATCCGAACCCCAGAGCCGCGCTCGTCTCCGGCTCATACTGCAGCGACGCATCGTTGAGCTGCAGCTTCTCCAGAGCGTCCCGCAGATCCGGATACTTTGCGCCGTCCGCCGGGTACAGGCCGCAGTAGACCATCGGCGTCACCTTGCGGTAACCCGGAAGCGGCTTGTCGCACGGTCTCTGCGCGTCTGTGACGGTGTCTCCCACGCGCGTGTCCCGGACGTTCTTGATGCTGGCGGTGATGTAACCCACCATACCGGCCCGGAGCTCCTCGCACGGGATGAACTGCCCCGGCCCGAAGTACCCGACTTCGACGACCTCTTCCTCAGCCTCCGTCGCCATGAAGCGGATCCTCGTCCCTTTCTTCACAGTGCCCTCAAACACCCTGACAAATACGATGACACCCTTATAGGAATCATACAGGGAATCGAAGATCAGACACTGCAGCGGCTTGTTCCGGTCGCCTGATGGCGCCGGAATCCGGTGCACAATCTGCTCCAGAACCTGGTCGATGTTGATTCCGTTTTTCGCCGAGATCAGCGGGACATCCGTGCAGTCAAGACCGATGACATCCTCGATCTCCTGTTTCACCCGCTCCGGCTCGGCGCTGGGCAGGTCAATCTTGTTGATGACCGGGACCACCTCGAGATCGTGTTCCATCGCCAGATAGTAGTTCCCGAGCGTCTGGGCCTCGATGCCCTGCGAGGCGTCCACGATCAGCACCGCGCCGTCACAGGCCGCAAGTGCCCGGCTCACCTCGTAGTTGAAGTCCACATGTCCGGGGGTGTCGATCAGATTCAGGATGTATTCGTCACCGTCCTTCGCGTTATAGATGATGCGGACCGTCTGGGCCTTGATCGTAATGCCTCTCTCCCGCTCCAGGTCCATGTTGTCCAGAACCTGATCCTGCATCTCACGTTTGGTGAGCAGGCCCGTCTTCTCGATGATCCGGTCGGCAAGCGTCGACTTGCCGTGGTCGATGTGGGCAATAATGCAGAAATTCCTTATATGATCCTGGCGGATATCTTCGCTTAAATCACTCACCTGCTGCTCTCCGTTTCTGTCTGTTCGTTCATCCAGTCTTCGATGCCGTCTGCGATGGCGCGCGCGGTGACATCTGCGTACTCTTCCACCATGGCCCGGTCATCCTCACTGGAGAGAAACCCCAACTCAATCAGGATGGACGGCATCTGCGTGTTGCGGATAACATAGTAGTCCGTCTCCGGGTCGTCCATCGAGCCGCCCTTGATGCCTCGGCTTGTGATGTATCCGGTTTCTGTCAGATGCTCCAGCACCAGTCTTGCCAGATCGGTCTCGGCCTCTCCGGCGTCGTGGCTGGTCCAGATCTCAACGCCTTTCACATCCGTCTTCGTGCCATTATACATATTTCTGTGGATGGAGACAAATCCGAGAGCGCCGGCATCATTGGCCGTCTGCACCCTGGATTCAAGAGACGTCGTGCTGTCGTCGTCTCTTGTCATGATGACCCGTATTCCGTCGCTTTCCAGGTCATCCTCCACAAGCTGGGCTATCCTGAGGGTCTGTTCCTTTTCGATCTGACCGCCCGATGAAGCGCCGGCATCCTCCCCGCCGTGCCCCGCATCGATGCAGATCGCCGGTCCTTTCAGAAAGTATCTGCGGACACCCTTTGCCCAGGCTGGAACCGAACCGAAATGGGCGATATCAATCCCGATAAGACTTGTGACAAGCACTGCCGTCCAGACCAGGGCAAAGCGCACATTGCTGCTCTTTCTCCTCCGTTTACGTGTATCCATTCAATATCCTCTCCTGAAAAAAAGAGGCTCTCACACCCCGGGGGATTATGAGAGTCTCTTCTGCTTATGTTCAGATGATGGCGTCGGGCTTTCCCCGTCTCTTCCTTACTTTCTGCGAAGGAACGTCGGAATGTTGATGCCCTTGGAAGCGTTGCCACTCCCCGGGGTTGGCGTCGTGTCAAAGGACTGGATGCGCTCCGACGGAGTCGGGGTCACAACGGTCTTGGGAGCCTGGGAAGCCGGTGCCGTAAAGGTCGGCTGAACCGGTCTGGATGACTGTGCCGTGCCCCTGTTCAGGCTGTTCTTGACATTGAACACATTCATCTGCTGGTTGATGTTCTCATCCTCAAGCCCCGTAGCGATGACGGTGATCTTGCAGGTATCCTGCGCGTTCTCGTCATACATGGCACCGAAGATGATGTTCGCGTCATCGCCGGCAAGCTCCTGTACATAGGTGGCTGCGTCATTCGCCTCGAGCAGGCTGATGTCACCGGAGATGTTGATGATGACGTTGCTGGCGTTCTCGATGGTCGTCTCGAGAAGCGGGCTGGTGACAGCCTGCTTGACGGCTTCAAGCGCCTTGTCGTCGCCGGAGGCCTCGCCTATGCCGATGTGCGCAATGCCCTTGTCGACCATGACCGTCTTGATATCCGCGAAGTCGAGGTTGATCAGTCCCGGAACATTGATCAGATCGGTGATGCCCTGTACGGCCTGCTGAAGAACTTCATCCGCCTTCTTCAGCGCGTCCGGCATGGACGTGCGGCGGTCTACGATTTCAAGCAGCTTGTCGTTCGGGATGACGATCAGCGTGTCGACACAGGACTTGAGCTTCTCAATGCCGGCAATGGCATTGGACATTCTCTTTCTCGCCTCGAACTTGAACGGCTTCGTCACAACACCGACCGTGAGGATGCCCATGTCCTTCGCGAGTTTGGCGATGACAGGAGCCGCGCCGGTTCCGGTGCCGCCGCCCATGCCACATGTGACGAAAACCATGTCCGCGCCCTTCAGGGCGTTCGTCAGATCGTCCGTGTTCTCCTCGGCCGCCTTCTCGCCGACCTCCGGCTGCGCGCCGGCGCCCAGCCCCTTCGTAAGCTTTTCGCCGATCTGGATCGCTGTCGGTGCCTTGCACATCTGAAGTGCCTGTGCATCCGTGTTCACGCCAATAAATTCAACGCCAGTGACGTTCTCATCTACCATGCGGTTCACGGCATTGTTGCCGCCGCCGCCCACACCGACGACAATAATTCTTGCGGAAGTCTCCGTATCATTCGATTTTAATTCAACCAATTTAATGCCCTCCTTGCCATCCTCAAGAGCTCGAAACTCTTTCTTATAATATTATTCAGATAATTAAAAAGCAACCCTGAAAATATGACAAATTGGAATCAATTCAAGATTCCATTTTTATTCATCCAGCATACGCCAGTCACCCGTATCCAGGCTTCCGCTTTCTTTGCGGTTTTCTCAAGGGTTTATCCGTCAGACGCATCTGTTTCCAATATGGAATCATTTGCCTGTGGCCCCTCATCTGCCGTCTCTGTGGCCGTCCTGGTGCTGTCCCGGAAGATGATCCGCTCCTGTGTGCCGTCATACGAAGCCAGATACAGCGTGCCGGAAAGATCTTTCAGTTTCGGATACAGCGCATTCAGCTGAAAGAGCTTGTCCGGAAGGTGCTCGGTCGTCCCGAGCTGCACCGAGACATTCTTCATCGTCAGGACTATGTCGCCGGTGTCCGTGAAGTCCGCCCGTGAAACCGGCAGGTTGTACTCGGAGAGGCTCTGCGAGAACGTGAGCACAGAATTCAGTGTCAGTTCCTGCTGCGTGTCAATCAGCTGGCCTACAATCAGGGAATCAAACGACAGCCCTGTGATCTCCGGAATGTTTTCATAGACCGCATCGGTGCTCTCGACGATCGTGCCGTAGCGGTCAAAGTACAGGTTCGCGCCCATGTACCGTATATAGCCAATCTTCGTCTTTTCGCTCACCGTCACTTCCGCCTCGTTCCCGGTGAACTGCACGTCATACTTTTCCACCTCCGGGATCGAAGCATGCGTGCGGTGAAACAGATAGTACGTCAGACGGTTCGGCGCAAGCCCACCGAATATCGTCCGGGTGAGCCAGCTCTCGTCATACTGCGTGTTGCCGGTATATACGACCTTGTCGATCCGCATACAGTACGTAAAGACGGCGGCGGATGCGACCAGCGCAGCCAGTATGACGGGAATCACCACTTTCTTCTTCATGGCCGCTGCCCTTCTTCCTTCGCCGCCGCCTCGTATGTCTTTCTCGAGACAGCCAGCACCAGTCCGAATTCTGCCATGAGAAGCGCCGCCGAGCTTCCGCCGTAACTGATGAACGGCAGCGATACGCCCGTGTTGGGGATCAGATTGGTCACAACGGCAATATTCAGGATCACCTGTATGGCGACCTGTGCGAAGACGCCCATACACAGGTAGAACCCGAGGGAATCCTTGGCATTGTATGCGACATCCCAGATATGGTACAAAAGCGCGGCAAATACAACAATTACGCAGACGGCGCCGAAAATTCCAAGTTCCTCACAGATGATGGAGAAAATCATGTCGTTCTGCGATTCCGGGACATAGCCGAGTTTCTGCAGCGATTTTCCGAGGCCTTTCCCGAAAAAGCCACCCGATCCGATCGCATACAACGCCTGAATGGTCTGATAGCCGGTTCCGGTCAGATCCGACTCCGGGTGCAGCCAGGTGATTATGCGCTGCACCCGGAAGCTTCCGCCATTACCTGTCGGCAGATGCGCAATGCCAAATACTAGCAGGCCCGACGCACCGACAAGCGACACGATCGCGAGGACCCATTTCTTAATCTGCGGAGTCGCCAGAAAGCAGAGGAACATACCGATCAAGAACACGATGATACCGGAGCTCAGGTTCTTCGAGAGCATATATACAATCAGGGCAGGCACTGCTGCGTCACTCATCATGAATTTGAAGATATTTTTTCTGCCTTTCAGGACTCCGCCGGCACTGGCGATCTTCCACGCGCCGTAGCAGATGACACCGAATTTCAGGATTTCCGCCGGCTGAATGCTGACAGATCCGATATAAATCCAGCGCTTCGCGCCGTGTGATTCGGTGCCCAGGAACGGAAGCAGCAGCATCATAAGGACGCCGATGCCATATACGAGCCTCCCGAGCCGGTTGACCCAGTAATATCCCAGAAAATAGAACAGCATCATCGCCCCGGTGCCGATGAACGTGAAGGCGAGCTGGCGTTTGAAGTAATAGAGCGCATCGCCATATTTGATCATGGCAGAGTACGAACTCGTCGAGCAGATCATGACCAGGCCAAATCCGATGATGAAGACCAGCAGGAAAAGCAGAGTGTAATCAAAGGATTTCGGATATTTGATTTTCTGTGCCCGCCTGCGGCTCCGGGTCATCTTTTTTTCCGCCATCGCACTCCCCCGCTGAACATCACAGCTCGTTTACATATTTCTTGAAGATGCGGCCGCGCTGTTCATAGTTGTCAAACATCCCCCAGCTCGCACAGGCAGGGGAGAGCAGCACCGCGAATCCCGGTTTCGCCTCTCTGGCACAGATCTTCACGCACTCCTTCATGTCCTTCGCGTGAATTACGTTCTCAAATCCGTGGGCTTTTGCACACGCCTCGAGCTTGTCGGCCGTCTGTCCCAGCACGACAAGGACCTTCACCTTATCCCCGAAGGCCTCCACATAGTCGTCGAATGCGAGCTGTTTATCAAAGCCTCCGCCGATCAGAACGGTCGGCCGGTTCATCGCCTCGATCGCCTTGATGGAGGCATCCGGATTCGTTCCCTTGGAGTCGTTGTAATACACAACTCCATCCTTCTCCCGGACGTACTCGATGCGGTGTTCTACCGCCTTGAAGTTCCGGATCTCTTCGCGGATGACATCATCGGCAACGCCCCAGAGCCTTGCCATGCAGATCGCCGCCATCACATTCTCGTAATTGTGGGCTCCGATCAGTTTCATGTCATGGACATTCATATAATTCCGGGTGAGAGCACCGTCCTCGCCGAGCCAGATCTCATCGCCCTTCAGATAAGCAAACTCGCCCTTCGGGGGGATCGACTTTCTTGCAAACCACACGACCCGGACATCTGACTTTGCGCTGCCGAACTCTCTGAGGCGCTCATCATCGTAGTTGAGAACAACCGCATCGCCAGCCCCCTCGTTCATGCAGATCTTTTCCTTCGTCTGCGCATAGCACTCCATGGTGTGATGGCGGTCAAGGTGGTCCGGTGTGATATTCAGGATCGCGCTGATCACCGGATGAAATGTCCGGATACTCTCCAGCTGAAAGCTGCTGATCTCCGCAACCGTCACAGAGCCGCTGTTTGTTTTTAAAACCTCGCCGGTATAAGAGCGGCCGATATTCCCGACGACAAGGGTATCCTTCACCGCCGCGCCAAGAATCGCGCCGGTGAGCGCCGTCGTGGTTGTCTTTCCATTGGTGCCGGTGATCGCGATGACCTTTCCCTTCTCGAAATGCCAGGCGAGCTCGATTTCTCCCCACACAGGTGTTCCCTGCGTGCGGAATCTCTCCACCAGCGGGCTGTCGATCGGGACGCCGGGGCTGATCACCAGAAGCTGAGTCTCCTCCGCTGCCGCCTCCGTCATCTCCCCGGTCAGAAGCCTTGGCTTAATTCCGCCCAGCTTTTCCTGAACGGCCTGCGGATTGATGTCCGGATTCGCGTCATACAGCAGCACGTCGGCGCCCGCATGAATCAGCAGCTTAGCCGCGCCGATTCCGCTGATGCCCGTGCCAACAACGGTTACTTTCTTTCCTTTAAGATCCATATCCTCATCCATTGTCCGTACCTTCTTCTCCGGATTCCTATCCGGCCTCATATTCGGCATTGGTCGTGTCGGCCGTGGAGCTCTGCGGCGAATCAATTGCCGATTCTGAGCTGATCGACACCTTACTCTGATTCACCTGCTCGAGCGCTGCCGTCTGCTGTGCCTCAACTTCAGCGCTGTATTCAATTCCCAGATACGGCAGCAGTCTCTGATAGAGCGTCCGCGTGATGTGCTGTGCCTCGTTGCTGTTTGCCTCCGTCGTTCCGCTGGTCCCGTTCTCCTCGTCGATTACAACATACAGCAGAAAGGACGGGTTGTCAGCCGGCACAAAGCTTATCGCCGAGGTCACCCACTTCAGATCCGTGCGCGGGATCTTCTGCGCGGTTCCTGTCTTGCCTCCGATGCGGTATCCCGGCACTTTCATCTCCTGAACACCATACACCGTGACAGCGTCTTCCAGGAATTTGCGCATCGTCTCCGAAGTCTCCTCCGTCACCGTGCGGCGCACCAGCGTCGGTGCGACAGTCTGCACCGTGTCGCCCGAAGAGTTCTCAAAAGCCTTCACCAGATGCGGTTTGTAGTAGCTGCCGCCATTTATCATGGAGGCGTACGCCGACGCCATCTGCACCATGGTGACGCTGATGTTCTGCCCGAAGGAATTGGTCGCAACATCGACCGCATCCATGGTATCGGCGTCCTTCACAAGTCCGCGCTCCTCGCTGGGCAGGTCGATTCCTGTCTTGGATCCGAATCCGAAGTCGTCCTGATGCTTGCGCATCTTCTCGGCCCCGAGCGACTCTCCGATGTCCATCAGCTCGACATTGCAGGAATAGCCAAGGCCTTCCTCAAGCGTCAGGCTTCCGTGTCCGCCTTCGCTGTAGGCGACGCACTTGATAAAATAATCCTCCACCTGCTTTGCGCCGCTGCAGTAATAATGGCTGCTCTCACTCACCAGATTCTCCTCGAGGGCTGATGCCACCGTGATCGATTTGAAGGTCGAACCGGGTTCATAGATCTGTGAGACCGCGTAATTGTTCCACAGCTCGTTCAGCGCCGTCAGCGTTTCATCCTCGCTCATCGCGTCGATCTCTTCCTGCGTGTAGGCGCCGCTCAGGTCGCGCGGGCTGTTCAGATTGAAGAACGGCCAGTTGGACATCGCCAGAATCTCGCCATTGTTCGGGTTCATCGCAATGACCGCCATTCCCTTGGCCGGCGAGTTATTGTTGTATTCCACCAGGTAGTTGTCGATGATCGACTGAATCTGATAGTCAATTGTCGTGACAACCGTCAGACCGTCCCTGGCCGGCTGTGTCGCCTCCTCGGAATCCAGGTCCTCATTCACGTAGTTGTACGTCTGACCACTGGTCCCGGTCAGTTCGCTGTCATACCATCTCTCCAGCCCCAGTTCCCCGCCGCCGGAGTCCGCATATCCGATGGTGTCGCATGCCAGCGTGTCAAACGGATACTCGCGCTGATAGGTGGTCTCAAAGTAGATGCCTGTGACATTCGGGTTGTCAGCCGTGTCCGCCAGGATCGCATTCATCCCGGCGATCTCACTCTCCGTCAGTTTCGTGAGAATCTTGCGGTACTTTGAATCCGGATAATCCGCGAGAACCTGGCGGATGTCCGACGCGGAGAGCTGTGGGAACTGTTCCGTGAGTGCCTTGATCGTCGGTTCTACATACGCTGCGTCAGACAGGATAGCTGCCGGATCGATGATGAGATTGTAGACTTTCTCGCTGTACGCCAGAATTGTGCCGTTCCTGTCGACAATCTCGCCGCGCTTTGCCGTCAGAGTCTCCGATGTGTACGCCTGATGATTCAGCACGATTTTCGAGTAGGCGCTGCCTTTGGTGACGTTGATGCAGCCGATCCGCACGACCAGGGTGAACAGCAGCGCAACAGTAAGAAAGAAGGCAGCCGCAGACTTTTCGTACGTCCGTCTTCGCACTGCCTTCTTTTTATTCGGATTTCTGCCGCGGATATCTGTCATGGTTCAGTCCTTAAGTCTCCCTGCGCTTCACATATCATTTTGAAGTCGGAACATCGCTGTACTGTTCGACATATTCACTGTCCCCCGCGCTGTATTCAACAACCTGTCCCCCGGTCGGATATGTCATGCCGAGTTCCTCCGTGGCCACCCGGTAGATCTCCTGGTAATCGACATTGGCCGAAAGTTTCATGGCTTCGTCGTCATTCTCCGAGGTGAGCGAAGAAAGCTGTGCCTGAAGACTGGCGATCTTGGCCTCGTTGGCCTGCATGGCGGCCCTTGTCCTGAGATACGATACACAGAATGTGAAAATCACTGCCACCACACCGATGACTGCCAGTGTGTACAGGAAATTGAACGCATTGACGCGCCTGACATACCGGCTGTGCAGAGTCGTATACTGTCTGGTAGAAGTCCCCGTCCTGCGGTCCGGCTGCGCGAGCGGCTTTGGCGCCGCGCTTCCGCCGATATACATCTGTCTCGTCATTCTTTCTGCCATTTTCCTGTCGTCCCTGTCTTCCTCTCAAAGACCCGCAGCTTCGCGCTTCTGGATCTCGGGTTTATCTCCTGCTCTTCTTCGCCCGGAAGAATCGGCTTCCGGGTTATTATGTGTCCCTTTGAAATCTGGCCGCACACACACACGGGGAAATCCGGCGGGCATGTGCAGGGATCCTGCGCTTTCTTAAATGCGTTCTTGACGATCCGGTCTTCCAGCGAGTGGAAGGTGATGATACAGATCCTTCCGCCCTCGTTCAGGCTGTCGATCATGGCTCCGATGGAATCCTGCAGAACCTCCAGCTCGCGGTTCAGCTCGATCCGAATCGCCTGGAACGTCCGCTTGGCCGGATGTCCGCCGTGCTCCCGGAATCTTGCGGGAATCGAGTCCCGGATCACGTCATCCAGTTCAAATGTTGTCGTGAGCGGCGCTTTCTGTCTCGCCTTTTCAATGCCGGCTGCGATCTGCGGCGCGAAGCGCTCCTCCCCGTACTCCCGAAGAATCCTCGTGAGTTCCTTTCTGGAATATGTGTTGACGATGTCGGCCGCCGTCCGGCTCTGCCGGTCGTCCATCCGCATGTCAAGCGGAGCGTTGACACTGTAGGAAAAGCCTCGCTCTGCTGTATCCAGCTGATACGAAGAGACGCCAAGGTCCAGCAGAAATCCATCGACCCGCTCCACCCCAGCCTGACTGAGCACGTCCGCGAAGCTCTCATAATTACTTCGGAAGATGCTCACCTTCTCTTTGTACGAAGCCAGCCTGTCCTTCGCCGCGCGGATGGCGTCCGCGTCCTGATCGATTCCGATCAGACGTCCGCCCTCTCCGAGCCGCTTCACAATCTCCTCAGCGTGACCAGCGCCTCCGAGCGTCCCGTCCACATAGATGCCGTCCGGACGGATGTTCAGGTTTTCGAGCACTTCCTTCAGCAGGACCGGCGTGTGTTTAAATTCCATTCTGTTCTCCGATCAGATGCTGAATCCCAGATTGCCGAGATTCACGGCCACTTCATCCATGTTCTGGTTGTAAGCCGCCTCGCGCTCATTCCAGCGCTGCCCGCTCCATATCTCAATCCGGCTCGCGACGCCCACGAGAACGACTTCTTTCTTCAGGTCCGCGTAATCCCGCAGGACCTGCGGAATCAGAATACGCCCCTGCTTGTCAAACTCGCAGTCCGCTGCGCCTGCCAGGAAAAATCTCGCGAACTGGCGCGCGTCAGGACTCGTGATCGGCAGCTTCCCCAGCTTTTCCTCAAAGGCCTTCCAGTCGCTCTCTGTGTACACAAACAGGCAGCCGTCCAACCCTTTCGTGACAAATGCGTGCTCTCCCAGCGGCTCCCGGAGTCTGGCCGGGACGATCAGCCGTCCCTTCGCGTCAAGATTATGATTGTATTGTCCCATAAACATGACGCGTCGCCTCCGATCCCCCACAAAATTACACTTTGTGGTAAAATTCGCCACTTTCAATGCCAATATTACCCTAAATCCCCCCTGAATTCAAGAGAGTACAAAAATATGCTGCGGAAAGGTCAATTCCCTCCCGCAGCAGTCTCGTGGTATGGCGGCACATCCGCCGCAGATAAAATAAAATATCAGAAAAAGAGAATGATGCGCCGCATCGAATCGGATATTTCCGGATACAGCGCGGCGATATTACAGTCGTTGGGCACCAGAAACAGCAGGAAAGAACCCAGGAGCGCTAAAACGCCCAGAATATCGGCTGCCCAGAGCACCCGGCGGGCGCCTCTTTCTTCCTTGTCCCGGTGGGCCGCCGCCACCGCGGTAAAGGTCAGGATGGAAAGAAGATAATAGATATCCAGCCGGTACCGCTCCATCAGGAATGGCGTCCAGGCGGCATCAAGTGCCGTCACGAGCAGAGGCGTCACAGCCAGGCACAGAAGTGTTCCCGAAAGGCCGTCCTTTCTCACGCCCCGCAGCACGTCCCGGTCAAGCAGGTTCAGAACAAGAAAGAAGACAGGGAAATTCAGGAACGCGCCGGAAAAGGATATATACGGAAACGTATCGGACACCCCTCCGAAGCCAAAGAAATTCCCGGTGATAGCCTGCAGTGCCTTCCCGGGGGCAAGTCTGAAAGACGCAGTCGAATACAAGTGCTGGTCTGCCACCGTCATCTGATACGTCTGGCCAAACTCAAACGGATTGTCAAAGCGCGCATAGTTGTACCACATCAGAGCTGCCCCCACCAGTATATAAGGAAGAAACACGGTGAAAAGCGCTTTGAAAAACCTCGCAGATGGCCGATGCCCCTTAAGGCAGGGGACAAGCATCCCAAGGGCAAGCAGATTCCCGAGGGCCACCGGCGGCCGGCACCCGAAGGCAAGACTGCCGAGCAGCGCGCCAAGCACCGCCCATCTGACGCGCTTCTTTCCCGCTTTTATGGTGAATGCAGCGCGCGCGAAAAAATAAATACTCCAGACCTGAAGGCAGAGTCCCGCCGATATCGCGGTGCAGTACAGCGCCGGTGCCTCGGCACAGTACCAGGAGCTGATGGCGCCAGACGCAGCAGACAGCAGCAGATACGTTCCGAAGGGCAGTCTTTTGTAAAAGCGGTCTGCAAGTTCCTGAAACAGCGCAAAAAAGCCCAGAATCATCAGCATCACATACAGCTGAGTCGCGTGATAGGTTGTCAGGGCGTGTCCGGTGAGAATCCGATACGGCAGAAACGTCAGAACAGCCGGCACGACGCCGAAGTACATATAATAATGCCCGTTGTACCAGGCGTGATCCCAGTGCACGCTGACGCCAGCGGCTTTGCGCGCCTCCGGATCATACGGATTCTCCATCGTCAGAAGCTTCGGATCAATGTCATCATAGTCCAGATACAGATGGCCTTCCAGAAGCGAATCCGCCATCACCTCATATTCGTTTCGGTGATCGGGCACTTCACCGTTCCAGATCGGCGAAAGGGACATCGGCAGGATGCAGGCGAGTATAAGCAGGATCTCGGCTGCAAGCGTGAGACAGGTGTGTCGCGAACTGTATTCCGAAGCCGGAAACGAATTCACCCAGGATCCGGGTCGGAATTCATATACCGCCATGACGAGTGCGTACCAGAAACAGGCCCCCGCCACTGTGTGTCCGTCAAGCCGGCCGGTAAGTGCCGCGAAGAGTGCCAGAATCGCCGCGAGTGACCCAGTGGCAAAAAGCGGAAATCTTTGAATCTTCGTCTTTCTGTCCACTCGCTCAGGCCGCATCATCACCAACTCCTTTCTGATTGTCTCCTATCATACCATACTCCTCTCAGCCGCGTCCTGTTCTTCGTTCCTTACCGCATCCCTCTATTTATGTCTTGACACATGTAATGTCATATATTTACAATAGAACGCGTGCTGAAGTTATGGCGCCAGCCTGTACAGGGCGGCGGCCTGTCAGAATGAGGAAAGGGAAAAATATGGATTCTTGGAAAGCTTTCTGTAAGCGAAAAAACATTGAGATTTCGCTGAAGCGATACGGCATTGACGCACTGGGAGCCATGGCGCAGGGGCTGTTCTGTTCTCTGCTCATCGGCACGATCATCAACACGATCGGGGCTCTCTTTTCGATCTCGTTCCTGACGCAGCCGGTCGCGACGATATCCGGCACCCAGTACACGGTCGGGTCTCTCGCCATGGCCATGAGCGGTCCGGCGATGGCTGCCGCCATCGGGCGCGCGCTTCAGTGTCCGCCGCTGGTTCTCTTCTCGCTCATCACCGTCGGTTTTTCCTCTAACGCATTAGGAGGCGCCGGCGGCCCGCTGGCTGTGCTCTTTGTCGCCATTATCACATCCGAGGTCGGCAAAATGGTCTCCGGCGAGACAAAAGTTGACATCCTCGTGACACCGCTCGTCACGGTCGGCGTCGGTGTGTTCCTGTCATGGCTCCTGGCCCCGGCTCTCGGAAAGCTCGCCATGATGGTCGGGACATTCATCATGTGGGCGACAGAGCTGCAGCCGCTGCTCATGGGAATCTTAGTGTCAGTCGCAGTCGGCGTCGCGCTGACACTGCCGATCTCCTCGGCGGCGATCTGCGCCGCACTGGGGCTCACCGGTCTGGCGGGCGGCGCGGCTGTCGCCGGGTGCTGCGCGCAGATGGTCGGCTTCGCCGTCATGTCGTTTAAGGAAAACCGCTGGGGCGGCCTCGTATCACAGGGCATCGGAACCTCCATGCTGCAGATGCCCAACATCGTGAAAAATCCGCGCATCTGGATCGCTCCGACTCTCACTTCCGCCATCACAGGCCCGATCGCCACTTGCGTGTTCCATCTTCAGATGAACGGTCCGGCTATCGACTCCGGCATGGGAACCTGCGGTCTGGTCGGCCAGATCGGCGTTATTCAGGGCTGGCTTTCGGATATCGCCGCCGGAAAGATGGCAGCAATCAGTGCCTTTGACGTGACCGGTCTGATTCTCATCAGTTTCGTGCTTCCGGCCATCCTCGCGCCGCTCATCAATCTCTTCTGCCGCAGGAAGGGTTGGGTAAAGGACGGCGATCTGACACTTCAGTAACGTTCGTCTCCGAGCTGCCTCCTTTTTCTTGCGCGCATTCTGTGATACACTGTAACAAATTCGCGGCAGCGAAAAGGAGATAGAAAGATTATGAAATTAGGTATCGTTGGTCTGCCCAATGTCGGCAAGAGTTCGCTCTTCAATTCTCTGACGAAGGCGGGAGCGGCCTCGGAGAACTATCCGTTCTGCACGATCGACCCAAACGTCGGCGTCGTGGCGGTTCCGGACGAGAGGCTTGACAAGCTGGCAGCACTGTACAACTCGAAGAAGATCACGCCGGCGGTGATCGAATTCGTCGACATTGCCGGACTTGTGAAAGGCGCGAGCAAAGGGGAGGGCCTCGGCAACCAGTTCCTCGCCAATATCCGCGAGACGGACGCCATCGTCCACGTGGTGCGCTGCTTTGAGGATACCAATATCATCCACGTCGACGGATCCATCGACCCGCTGCGCGACATCGATACCATCAATCTGGAGCTCATCTTCTCCGACATCGAGGTGCTGGACCGCCGGCTCGCGAAGCAGAAGAAAGCCGCTTTCAACAACAAGGACATTGCGAAGGAAGTCGCTTTCATCGAAAAGCTCAAGGCGTTTCTGGAGGACGGAAAACTGGCGAAGAACTTCCCGTGCGAGAGCGACGAACAGGAACTCTGGATGAAGGATTATAACCTTCTCACCGCCAAGCCAGTGATCCTTGCCGCCAATGTGGCCGAGGACGACATGGCAGACGACGGGGCCGGAAACCCTTACGTTCAGAAGGTGCGTGAATACGCGAAGGAAGCGGACTGCGAAGTATTCGTCATCTGCGCGCGCATGGAGGAAGAGATCTCCGAACTGGATGACGCCGAGAAGAAGGACTATCTGGGCGCGATGGGCGTGACCTCTTCGGGCCTTGACAAGCTGATCGCGGCGAGCTACCGCATCCTCGGGCTCATCTCCTATCTCACCGCCGGAGAAAAGGAAACCCGCGCGTGGACCATCAAAAAAGGCACCAAGGCCCCGCAGGCAGCCGGCAAGATTCACTCGGATTTTGAGCGCGGCTTTATCCGCGCAGAGGTCATCAACTATCAGGATCTGCTCGACTGCGGATCTTCCGCTGTGGCGCGCGAGAAGGGACTCATCCGACTTGAGGGCAAGGACTATGTGATGCAGGACGGCGACGTCGTCGTATTCCGGTTCAACGTATAATCCGGATTCCGGACAGGAGCAGTCCCGGAACCGGTCTGAAGACAGCAGAAGCTTCGCGATGGAAGAGAAAAACTCTTCTTCGCGAAGCTTCTTTTCGACAAATTCATAGACTTAATGATCACAATTCTTATGCATCCGGATCGACATCAATAAGAACCTTCATCGTCTTCTCACTGTTCTTGTCAATGTACCGGTAGGCGTCCAGGTAATGCTCCATGTCAAAGTGTCGGCTCATCAGTGGTTTTAATTGAATCTTTCCTTCTTTCACGAAACGGATGGCATCCTCGAAATCCTCATGGCGATACATCATCGATGTATTCAGATCAAGTTCCGAGTCATTAAGCTTAGCCAGATCGACACTTGCCATCTTCCCGAAAACCGCAACCAGAATAATGGTACTTCCCTTCCGGGCATTGCGTATGGCAAGATTCATGGTCGTGTCATTGCCGGCGCAGTCATAGATCACATCGGCTTTATCGGCACCGAATTCACGATTCAGCACTTCTCCAAAGTCTTCGGTCTTTGTGTTTGCCACTGCGTCTGCGCCAACCTGTCTGGCCAGCTTCAGTCGAAAGTCCGACACATCGGTGCTCAGAACTTTTCTGGCCCCGAAAGCTTTGGCAGACTGGGCGAGCAGGATTCCGATCGGCCCGCACCCCAGAATCGCCACATTGGCCCCCTTCATATCAGGATATCGCTTTGCCGCGTGAATCGTCACGGCCAGCGGCTCCAGCATGGCTCCCTCATCATAACTCATTTCATCCGGGAGCGCCGTCACCTTTGATTCGTCCACCGCAAAATAGTCACTCGCCGTCCCGACCGTCTGAAAGCCCATGACCTTCAGGTGCTCGCAGAGATTGTACTTCCCGTGCAGACAGGGGTAGCAGCGGCCGCAGAAAACCTGCGGCTCGATCGTGACTTTCTGACCGATGGCATATTTTTTCGCATACTGCCCGCACGCGACAATCTGACCGGACACCTCATGTCCCTGCGTGACCGGATATTTTGTATACGGGTGCGTCCCATGGTAGACATGAATGTCACTCCCGCAGATACCAAGTCTTTTGATCCGCACAAGTACCTGATCCGGGCCCAGCTCCGGGATCGCCGTCTTCTGAATGGTAATCTCACCCGGCGCCGTCATCAGCTCCTGACGCATCCATTTTCTTTCCTCTGCAGACATAATCGACACCTCTTTCTAATATTATTTAATCGTATAATCTCACTTCCTGAATCCTTGCTGTCGGATTCCCCCACGTGTCATGAATCTTGATTTCAATACTGTCGCAGGGGACTTCGCCTGTCCGGATGACATTCAGTCTCTGATAGTTGCCGCGTATCTTTCTCTCATACATCACTTCTCCGCCGCGCATCAGTCTGATGTCGTAATCTTTCACCAGCTCATGCGGCATCCCCTTCACTTCGCGGCTCATTATATTCCGAAGCATGGACGGCTGGATTTCGTGGCTCAGATCTGTGTCGAAGGTGAGACGCACCTCCCGGATCCGTGCCGGGCTCTTCAGTTTCCCTGTCAGCTCTGCCCTCGAGAGATCCGAAGATTCCCAGTAGTTTTTGCTCTCACCGACCGGGCGTGCCGGGCCGGAAGCGACGCTTTGCGCCGGGCAGCCACTTGTCTCGGAAGCAGCAGACCACACGGCTGTCCGGGCGAGATCATTCTCATCGGTATTCTCAAAGCCCGGAATATAGCAGTCATTCTTCAAAAGTTCCTGCTGAAGCTCCCGGATGTGATTTTTCCCGATCTGCCTGGGCGTCTCCTGGTACTTCACAGCGAGAGCCGCCGCAGTTCCGACTGCCTGCCCTCCGACAGAACACGTGCCCAT
>OCTW011447827.1_pt1 | contig 31877 bp, 77 predicted proteins | sample 1539671 | NCBI WGS metagenome assembly OCTW01 (sample SAMN02144230, study PRJEB22623) | gut metagenome | biome: sheep rumen | host: Ovis aries | place: New Zealand | reverse complement strand
AATATATAATATATAATATATTTATAATATCATATACATCATCACTACCATATGTCTTATTTTAATCATTTTTACTATTAAAAAATATTTTTTAAAAATAATATATACTATATTAGATATAAATATAATTGTAAAAAATATAATCTTTGTTTGATGGTTTTTCATATGATAGTTAGTAGGTGTTTCTATCATATGAACCATCGGATGTCTACATATTACCTCCATAGTATAAATAGCTCTCTAATTGAAGAAAATAACTTAAAATAGTGATGTGATAATATAAGACACATTACTATTTTTTGTTATTTATGTTATTTATATTTATGTTATTTTAGAAATGTTTGACATTCAAAAACAAAAGATTTATATACTATTTTTTACTAATTAATATTATCTAATCTTTAATAATTTGTTTAAAATTGTTTGATTAGATAAAAAATGGTGATAACATGAAGAAAATAACTTATAAGGGCAAATCCTTTTGGATTTACTCAAATGAAGAACATGAAAAAGCAGTTGAAGCTGTAGGTATTGCTGAAACTGTAAAGGATAGCAAAGAATTGTTAGATTCTTTGGAAACTTTTTTTATAGAGGAGGTTGGCATCGATGGTTAGATTTGTTGAAGTCAATGACCCAAAAGATAAGCCGACCGAATGCAGAACTGTTAGGATAGGCAATTGCATAGATTGTGACTACACCTATGACCAATGGAAATCCATGATGGAGTATTATTATGCCTATGAATATCGTTCCTCAAAAAGTGATTAGAAAAATCAGCACAAACAAATTTGTCATTCAATCAAGGAAGGGCAAAAGATATGTTGTTGAATGCTTAAGAGGTGCGGATCCAAATAAGATTTTGCCAAGCACAGAATATTATGTTGAATATCACTTTTCTCCAACATACAATAGAAAAGTGCCATATCTGACTGATAGGATTTATCTTGGCGATGATTTGGTTCGGAAATATGGTGAGGTGAAAATATGAAATCATTATATCCAAAAAAGAAAAAGCAAAGTGCTTGGGAATATCTGACAGATGGGAAGATAAATAGCTTTTTGCACATTGTATTGTTTGTGTCATTGGCTTGCTTGTTCATGTTGTTGTTTTTCATAGTTTGTTTTATGTTAAAGCCGCAGACATACGGATTCTTATAGGTGATAGCATATGAAAAGGATAACTGTTGTTCCAGTGGTTACTGGATATAAAATCAACAAAGATATGTTCAAACGAAATAGGAATGCGAAAAAGAGGAGGGCAAGGAAAAAATGAGTTCTAATTCATTTAAGATATGTCCTGAATGTGGTGCTAAACTAAGGTTCTATGACTACTTCTGTGGTAAATGTGGACATATGTTTGGCATCCCTCGAATCCGATAAAGGAGGACAAGAATGAATAAAAATGAAGAGCAGTTGTTTTGTTTGACAAGACAAATCGAATCATTGAAAGATGCAAAATCCCAAATCAAAAAAGATTCAAAGGAATATTTTTTGATTGAAAAGGATATTGCAAAATGTGAAGATATGATCAAGGACATCACAAGACGAATGCGAATATAGAGGAGGTGTGCAATTGAACACTTACTTGAGCAATGCATTTAGCCTTCAGATGTTGCAAGGCAGAAGAGGGACTTTGAATTGGGAAATAATATCTCAAAAGAAGTTCAACGATGAAACTGCAGATGCACATTCTCGTGTTGGCAAGGTTGACATTGCAAATATTTTAGGTGTTGAATTTAACAGAGAGCCTATTTGTCTTAAAGACAATGATTTGCTTTACATAGCCCAAGTCTATGGAGGCAAGCTTCCGATGGGTGCAAGAGAATTGCCAGTCGGTTGTGGCATGAAATATTATAAGGTCGAGATTAACGACTCAAAAATGGTGATTTAAATGGAATGGCAAGAAGTTGAAGATACCGGTATGGACTATGACAGTGAATTTTGGAATCCTGAAGTTGGCGAAACCATTGAGGGTGAAGTTGTAGTTGTCAAGAAAGGAGAATATGGAAAATGGTTCTTGGTTGTTGAAACTGAAGACACCACATATATAACCACTCAATGTGCAAAGCTATCTCGTTTGATAAAGGCAAGGGACATTGAAGAGGGCGACTATGTAAAACTCGAATATTGTGGAAAGGTGCTAACCGACAGCGGATATGAAACTCATGATTATAGGCTATGGGTAGCAGTGGAATAGAATAGTTTCTAAATGATTATGGAGGTAATCCGATGACAGATTATGATAAATTAAACATTTATCAGAAGATAATGAAAGCAAGGGTTATGTTCCAAGAGGAGGAAGTCAAGAAAAGCGGTAAGAACGATTTTCAAGGCTTCCAATATTTAGAATTGGAGGATATTGTGCCACCAGCAGTTCATATTTGCGAAGAGGTTGGGCTTTATAGCGAGGTTCAGCCAAATGGCAGCGATGTCATAGGATTTGCAACCATGAAGGTGGTCAATGTGCATAACCCGGAAGAGCAAGTGATGTATAAAATCAGAAGTCCGACAGTTAATCCGGATGCTTCTATAAATGCGAAGCTACAGGACACTGGCAGGATTGAAACCTATTTGAGAAGATACTTGTATATGCTCTTCTTGGATATAGCAGTTCCTGATGAGGTGGATAAGTCATCTCCAAAATCAGTCAAGGCAAAAAAGACAACTTCAAGAAAGGTTAGCAAAAAGCCAGTCAAAAAGGAAACAAAAACTGGCGTTACAGCCAAAAAGGAAACAAAGACTGAAACCAAGAAAGCAACCAAGAATGAAGATAAGAAAGCTAAAAAGACTGTAAAGGATTTGGATGATGAGTTATCTGATGATATGCTCAATAAAATCATGGAAATAGATCCAAACATGAAAATGTGCATAGAAAGGGCATCAGAAAACAACGATGTTGTAAACAAACAAGCATTGTTGAATGAACTGACTGAAATGAGAAAGGAGAAGATAATTTCACCTATTGTTAAGTCTAAATTAAGAGATAAGTTGATTGCAACCACATAAGGTGAGAATCGATGAATTATGTTGAAATTAGTGGTACTGAATATGAGATAAAATGCGAATACAACAAGAACTATGATTATTTCATAAGGCACAACCACAAGGAAGAATGGAACATTGGTTCTACTACAAAATCACCGCTCCAGCTTACACAGAGGACAGATGTTGGAAAGGTGATTTTCAAATATCTCAAAAACAAGTCCTACATCGCAAAGAACGATGAGGAAAGGGACGAAATGAGATATAAGGATTTCAGAATAATTCTCGACAAACTGGAAAAGTGTGTGAGCGATGCCCAAAAGTATGAATACGAGGAGCAGTTGAGCGGACCGAATCTCGATGAGGAGTATTACATGGAACTTTATAGCAAGTATGTTACTCGGAGAGATGAGTTCGGCTTGAGCGACTTGCAGTTTTTAGGACAGATATGTCAAGGTGCTGGTGTCGGTTCTGCCGACATCGTGCTAAAGATGTATGTGACTTTCCTTGAAACAGTTCTTGGCATAAAAGCAACTAATGTCATTGCAATTGGAGGACCATCCAGCGGTAAGACACATTCTATGGAAAAGGCATTGGAGATGATACCTCAAGAATATGTCATAAGGGGTGTGCATTCAGAGGCATATTTCTTTGGCAAGTTCAATGGCAGGGATCTTTCAAAGCATATTTTCTATCTTGGTGACTTGGGCGGAGAGAAGGATGATGAAAAAACAATCATCACTCGTGACATTCTAAAGCAACTCAATACCGATGGTTTTGTAAGCAGAGGGATAGCGCCTGACAGTGAGCCAAGAGATGAGTTCGTAACTGGAAATCCTGCAATTGCATATACCACTGCTCATGAGGGGATAATCAATGACCAAGAGAAAGCGAGGTCTGACATATTCAAGCCACCTTCAATAAATGAGGACAAGCTTGCAATATATAATGCAGTATATGACAGTCCAGGCGAGGATTTTTCCCTTATAAAGCAGATTAGTGCAGACATAGAATCTGTTAAAGGATTGACATGGTATCTGATGGAAAATGTTGAAAATTATGAGATGTTTAACCCATATATGTTTAGCATATCAGAGTTTCTAAAGAATATGGATGATTTCAATAGAAAAATCAAAGAATTTAACAAAGTATTGCTTATCGTTGCCTTATTAAACAATCCATTTGTCTTGAAACATGATTTGTATTTTGATGATGACTATGAAACCATTGAAACCAAGCTAATCATCACAAGCAAACAAGATGTGCTGAATGCACTCATGATTTTTGATGGGAGCAGCAACTTGCTGCCTACTGAACTTGCATTGTTAAGGGGTTTGGCTAAAAAGTACAGACCTTATCCGATAGAGGATGCCGAAGAGTATAGTGTTAGGGATTTTGAGTCCGCAATATTGCAGGACAACACTATTTTTGATGTCGATGACAGAGGAAACATAATCGGATGGGACAATGGATTCGATGTGGATTACTTTGAGGACATCGATGAATGGAATCAAAAATACAACAAGCAGAATCCAGGCACAATCTTCTGCTTCTTTACTGTGACAACAATAAGAAGATCGCACTCAAACCAAAAGTGGTACAAGGATGTCAAGCTTAACTTGTCAGACAAGTTAAGGAAACTGTACGAGTACAACTTCCTGGTTAAGGTCGGCAAGGTTGGGGGCGAGAACATATATGGTCTTGCACCTAATATCGACTCCCTAATCAACATGAATGTGCCTACATTCACCCAACAGAAACTGAAGATGGGTATGAACGAGTTCAAGAGGAAGTACCCTACATTGTATGATGACTTCGAAAGGTTTGTGTTGGAGGACAAGAGGAATCGTGGTGTAAAGGCAGTTGACTTTGACATCAAGCAGAGTGAACTGTATGACGTTCCATGGGCAACAGTTCCATCGCAAAATGTATGATTTTATGATTTTTTTATATGGTTTGTAAATTTATGATGCCTTACCTAAAATTACAAAAATGCCGAAAACGATGGAAAATGCTTTATTTCCAATTTAAAGGATTTTAAGCCATTTTCGACTACAATTTTAGTTAAGATTTTTTAAAAAATCCAATCATTTTAAAAAAAAATTTACAGATTAGTAAAAAAATTGTAAAAACAGTAAAAATAAATCGCAAAAAATGGTGTTCAAATGAACGATGTAAAACAGTTATTTAGGTTAAAACAACATTATTTAACCGTTATAAATCGTAAAAGTGGTTTTCCAAAGCGATTTTTAATAACTAACTACAAACAATTATCCAATGCTTTAAAAAAGCAAGGAAAATCAAAAGATTTATTTATTACGAAGTATGCAAAAGACAGATGTGTTGATACAATTATCCTTGACTTCGATAGCAAGGAAAAGCAAATGGCATTCAAGGAAGCCAACAAGCTCCGAAACTATCTGAAGACAAAGAAGATAAATTCTGTGATAGTTGATTCGACAAACAAGGGATACCATTGTTATATTCAAGTGCCTTACAGACCTTTTTGTTTGGATAGCCTTACAGACAGACAGAACAATGAATTGTTTAACATTTTTGTCAAGACTTTGACAAACATTACAAGGTTTAAGTTTGAAACACTTGATGCAGTGAACATGAATGCTGGTTTAGGAGGCAACATAAGGCTCTTGAACAGCATACACCCTTCAACTGGAAAGCAAGTGGAGGTAGTTAAGGGCAATTTCATCAAGCAAGACTATGATTATATTATGCAGACGCTTGACTTTGCCAATAAGATATACTCCCAATCCTATAATCTTTTTAAGATTAAGCTAAAAGAGGATGTAAAAAAAGTGGAAAAATACAGGAGAGAGAGTATAAAGAAATATGGCAAGAAAGCAAACCCAATAGAATCAAACGATTTGCGAGAGATAATGCCTAAACTATTTGGAGGCGAATCCAAACTTTATGAAAAGGGCTATCTTTATATGACTTGCCCATTCCATCACCCGGACACAAAGCCATCGATGTTGGTGACAAAGAAATGGTACAGCTGTTCGGCTTGTGGGGAAAAGGGCAACATTTGGACTTTGCATAAGAAAAAATACATAAATTTGTTTGACATGAGTAAATGAATTGATGATATTTGTCGACAGTAGGGAAACCAAAGAAAGAAAACATAAAGCAGAAAAGCTATTCAAATCCATTGAGATTAAACAATTGGAGTCTGGTGATTATGTATATGAGGATAAGGTTGCAGTCGAACTGAAGACTGCCAAAGATTTCATAAATTCTGTAAAGTCAAAGAGGATTTATGAGCAGGCAGTCAGAATGGCTGAAACATATCCCCATCATTACATCATTGTTTATGGAGATATGCAATCCGCCATGAATGAAATGAGATACCTAAAACACAAGTTTTCAGTGAATCAGTTGATAGGTTCTTTGAGTAGCCTATCTCAAATAACCAATGTTCTTCAAGTTGCAAACGAATCCCAAGCATTCAAGTTGATGAAATCACTGTTTGCCAAGAGCACTGATGGCAAAAACCGAATGGTTGTAAAGCCAAAAGCCAAAAGCAGAAACAAGATGATTGGGATTGTGATGTATCTTGGAGGCATGAATGTTGACAAGGCTACCAAACTTGTAAATCAAAACAACATAGAAAACCTGTCCGATTTGCTTGAACTTGAAAGGGAAGACATTGAATCAATCAAAGGGATTGGTAACAAGACATCTTCAAAAATGATGAGGTGGCTGAAATAATGAGGATTGTGGATGGAGATTATAGGTGTCATGATTTGTACCCACAATTTAAGGAAGATTATTTGAACCCTAACTTCACTAGACCTCAACTCATCAGGAAGTATGATCTGCGAATTGGCGAATACAAGAACCTTGTAAGGAAAGTCATAAGGGAAACCAACTATGACAAGAGAGGAAAGTATTCAAAGAACCAAAAGTTATGGAATCCATCAAAGCTTTACCATAACTCAAAAAACCAATCATCAAACAAGCCAAGCAAAAGCTTCTACCTGAAGTATGGCGGAAAGGTTGTTAATTTGGGGATTGGGTTCATTGAGCCAATATCGTGTGAGATAATTCATGACTTGATTGTGGAGTTTGGTTAAGATGGACAAGCAACATAATTTCGAGCTTGATGATTTTCATCAGCAATGCTTGGAATTCATAAAGAAAGCGACAGGAATCAAAAGCAATTCCGAAGCGATGAGGTTTTGCTTGAGATTCACTGTAAATAATTTAAGAAATTTTATGGAGTGATAATATGGAATTTAAGGAATATCTTATAGATTTGTGCAAAAGGTTGGAAAATGAAGGAGGCGCCATAATAATCAATTGTGGCGGAGATACATTCAATGTTACAAAATATTGTTTCTTTGACTATCATGATGACTTTATTTACATCAGGGACAAAAAGTCAAGAGTTTCAATGTGCACAAGGTATAATGCCATATCTTCAATCTACTACAAGACAGAAGATGATATGGAAGCTATGGCAAAGGAAGTATCAGAGGATTTGATAAAGAAGGTTATAAGTGAAAAGTTAGGTGACTTGATGGATTAATATGTCAATCAGATGTTGTGAATGTGATTTCTTTATGGATGTCAACTCTTGTGTGTGCTGCACTCGGATGAGGATAGGCTTCAGATATTCTTCTGCCAATAGGTTATCTAAAATATATGATTTGTCCAAAAGGTGCGACATAAAAAGCAAGGAAAGATGCAAGTTCAATGGAGAAATTACAGAAAAGGATTTGGAGGATTTTGAAAAGATATATAGAGATACCTCCAAATCAGCACAACAATTGATTGAGGAACATAATATCTGCAAAGGCAAATGGGACAAGATGGCGAGGATAATCAGAAAGAGAACTGGCTATCAAAGACCAAGACATGATTCAACCCATGAGGACAGTCATATCATTAAGAGAAAGGGTGCAAGACAAAACTCTTTCATCCTGAAGTATGCAAATGAGCATTATGGCTCATATAAGTCCAAAGATGATGCCATTCGTGCAAAGAATATGCTTGCAAGTGTGGGTTGGGATAAGTCAAAATTGGAATCCATCAGGAAACAAATAGATTATGGAGAATAATGTCTTATGAACAAGTACAAGGTAAGCATAGAATATTATTGCACAGTTAAGGACATCGTTATGGTCGAAGCCAATACAGAATCCCAAGCTATAGATATGGTTGAGGATGGCATTTTCGAGCAAATGAATGTTGAGCAAGATGTTGAAATAGATTGGGGAAGCATAACAGCCGAAAAGGTTGAGGAGATGTGATGTTAAGCGACAAGACAATAAGAGGATTGGCATTGAGCAAAGGATTGATAAATCCATTCGACAAGAAAAGGCTTCAGCCAGCCAGTTATGACTTGAGTCTTGGATGTTCGTTCATCAATGTTGGCAGTTCAAAAATAACTGATGTCGACTTTGGTGATGTGATGTTGCTTGAGCCTAATGATTTTGTTTTAGGGACAACGATTGAGTCTGTAAGCATACCAGCAGACATTGTCGGAAGGGTTGAAGGAAAAAGCAGTCTTGGAAGGATTGGTCTTTTGACTCATGCGACAGCAGGATTCATAGATCCTGGGTTCAATGGCAAGATAACTTTGGAGCTTAAGAACATAGGTCCGAAAACCATTGCATTGAATGTTGGGTGCAACATTGCACAGATTTGCTTCGAATACCTTGATGTCTGTTGTGAAAACCCTTACAATAGCAACAGGAACCATTACCAAGACCAAGATGATGTCGTGCCGAGCAGATATGATTTTGTTGATGGTGTGTATGTTGTCAATTAGGAGGACATATGATACAGATAGAGGAAACAGAAAACTTCATACAGGTGTGCGATTATCTGATAAATGCTCAAACAACTGGGGTCATATGGCACATATTGGATTCCTTGGAGAACAAGGGGATAAATCCAATACTTGTTGACTTTACAGTTCGTGGCTATGAGAATGATTGCAGGAATGATGAGGAAAACTATGAAATATCCTTTGATGAGTTGTTTAGGCAATTGAAATCCAATTATGAGAAACTGTCTGAATCATCAAACAATGGATATTATAGGTTGATAATTTTTAAAGGAAAGTGAAATGAAAGGTGGTAATATGGATTATGAAGAAGTTGAAGACAATTATGTTGAGGAATTTGAGTTGGCTGAAAATGTGCATGACATTCCTTCATTGCTTATGGAACTGTTTAAGAAAGAGCAGGAATATAGAGAAGCCAAATTGGAATACAAGAAGCAGTTCAATCAAAGGATTGTGACATTCAATTGGGATGAAATCAACAAGGAAAGAAAAGAGGAAGGAATGCCTAAACTCGGTAGCAAGGAGATGAGAGAGGCATTTGTCGACTCCTTGATTGAGGAATATAAGGAAGCATACATCTATGCAAGGGTGGAATACCATCACTTATATAAGATGTATGAGTTTGCATTGAAATACAGTTTCGAGGTGTTGAGAAAATGAGCGATGCGCACTTGATATTTCATGTGGCAATTTCAGTGGAGCCGACTGAAGAGGACATTAGGATAGTCAAGGAAGGATCCGATGATAAGTTATCCGACATGGTGTGCGATATAATCAATGGATTCCTAGCCAACACATATACTGGAAAGGTGAATGTCAAAAGAATAAGCGAAGAATGGTGGGATTTTGGAGATGAGTGAATGGACTGGTTTCCAGACTATGTGGACATAAGCGAGTTTGCAAAGGAGTATGAGCAGCACGCACCTGCAAAGTATCTGAAGGAGAAGTACAACATTTCCTCAAGGCAATATCGGTTGATAACAAGGGAATTGCCGAAGAGGAAAAGAGTGCCGACAAGAGATGAGAGCAAGGAATGGTGCTCTACCCTAAAGAAGCCAAAGTATTACCAAGAGAACCCTAACGGCACATATACCATAAGAAAATATGTCAAAAGGAATGTTGTATACTATGGCTCTTATGATAGCAAAGATGATGCAGACAAGGTGGTGGCTGAACTGAAAAAGGCAAATTGGGACAAAGGCAAATTGGAAAGCATACTGTCAAGGCTAAACATCAAAAGGAGAGATGATAGAACTGTTGGTAGATGAGATGTGTTGTAGGTGCATATACAATAATTGTAATTATTGTGAACTGTTTGATGAATCTGTAAACTATATGGGTTGCACATTTATTAAGAGGATGTGATTGTTTGGAAAAGGTGAAGATAAGGAAGGTCAAGTCACCATTGAAGAAGTATAAGAAGATAATTGATGAGTTTCAGGAAATCGAATATGAAAAGATCAACGATGTTGATTTTGATGTGAGGTATAAGGAGCAAGGCATTGCAATAATAAACCAGTTGGTCATAGACAATGGACTGGACAAGGATTTGGTCTGTGATGTTTTCGGTTGCGATGCCAGCTCATATGCCAAGTTTTTTTTGAACAGTGCAGATGATGTTTCATATGAGTATATACTGAATGAGTTTTGTGTGCTTTTCAGGTGCAATCATATGGACCTGCACAAGCCACATTCAAAGAACATAACATTTGTTCCAAAATGGGCAAACACCTATTGGAAAATGAAATGCTATATGAAATACAACAAGCTATTGAATGTGCTTAATCACATTTGGGGATTTGATAACGAACTGATGTAGGAGCGGAATACTATTTTCTATAGTATCGTAAAGGATGAATTGAACAGGAAACTCAACAAAGATGAAAAGAAACTATTGAGAAAAGTCAGAAGGATGAGGGAAGGCGATGAGATGGAGTTGCATGGCTATGACCTGATATGCTATGACAAGGGATTCTATCTCATCATCAACCCACAGACAGGTATTCATGAAAAGCATTATGATGAAATCAAGGAGTGGATAATTGATGGAGGAATATTGGATTAGCGTAGAGCCAACCCAATCTGCTGAGATAACTTCAAAAGGATTTAATGAATGCATATTGTGTAAGCTGAAGTTCAAGGGTTGCATAGACATAATATTGGACGATGATGACGTCGAATATATTATAGGTGAACTGAAGAAGTTTAAAAACAGCAAGAAATTATTGGAGAATATGTGCTTGAGTTAGTGTTCGTATTTTTGATAGGGATATTAGCTTATAGTCTGTTTAGGATTTATTATGAATGAAATTGTTTGGGCAGTGATGATTACGATAGTCATTGGAGTGTTTTCATGGGCTATTGCAACATTGATTGTCAGAACCATTAAATGGAAGTGATATTATGGTAAGGTATTTGCCAGTCAAGGAGATTGATTTTGAGGACATAAAAAACAATGGGTTTGGAGATAAGCGATTGTTTATCCAGTTTGATGAAAGCAGCAGTTTGGAGCATTATGTAATTTCAGAAACATCATTTGTAACATTGTTCTGCGATGAGATGTTTGCATTTGATGAGGAAGGCACTATGATTCTAAGGTGCGAAAAGGACATAATCAAATTTATGTTTGCATTTTAAAGGTGATGTCAATGAATAATGAGGTCAAGGAATGTATGTATGTGGCTGTTGATGTAATCTCATTATTGAATGAATTGCTTCAATTGGAATCAGATGATTCAAACATAAGTTATGAGGATGTTCTTACTGACTTGAAATGGGACAGGAATGTCTTGAATACAAGAATAATGCAATTGAAAGGATGATAATATGGAAGATGAAATCAGAGATAAGATAAATGCTCAAAAGATATATTGCAAAAACAGGAAAGTGCCATTTTTTGCACCGAAGGATGGAGTGTGTGAGTCCTGCCATAGGCAAATATTCAATAGGATAAGTTTGGATTTTGCGAGCCAACGACTCATCACTGGATGTCCATACTGCCATAAGAGCTATGTCGATTAGGGAGAGTGGTTGCCGACTACATTAGAGATAAGATGTGGATTGTGGGACTGATTGCCATTGTTGTCTTATTGTCATTTTGCATCAATGGTGTTGAGGCTATTGATGACAATGCCACAATATCAAATTCTGAGGATATGGTGCAAGTCAATAATTCGACAATCCTTTTTGAAGGCGATAACAAGTCAACAATAACCATCAAGGAAAACGATGAGTTGCACTATGATGTTCCCACAATATCTGTCAGAAGCAAGCCATCTTGTCAAAGTTGCCATAGGCATATGCCTTACAAGTGGTTTGTCAGGTCATGGAAAAACTATTGTCCACATTGCCACAGGTATAATTCGCTTATAATCAATCCGAAAAGGGTTTATGAGGTTGAGATAACCTGCAAAAATTGTGACAGTGATTACTGTGGGGTCTGCGGACATGACAAGTGTGCCAATTATTATAGGCATAGGAATTATTATCTGAAGGAGGCATAAATGGAAGAGGAATTGAAGGAACTTGGATTGAAGTATGGTTTGGAAAGGTATTTCTATTATCCTTTGACTGCACCATCCACATATCTGAATGTGTTTGAGCATTATGCTGAAAACTGCTCATCATACCTCAAGGCTTATGATGAGTATATGAAAGTGATTAACCTTTTGAAGCATGACAACAGAAATAAAGGGCTATGGAATCAAAGGCTGATGCTGGAAAGGGAACTGAAGGATATGGTTGGTGAAATGCAAAACAGCAAGGTTGATGGATAGTCAAAGACTAAAATGGATTGATGAACTTTTGCAGTAAATGATGGCTTGAACGATTTGCTTGTCAGGATGAAAGGTTGGGCATTGGAAACGATGAGCCTGGCAAGCATATCTGTTCAGGCAATCTGATATGATTTAGAGGTTAAGAACAAATGAAAGATATTGAAAAGTTTCTTTTCTTGATGATAGGCGATGAGATTGTTGGGATATTCAATAGGAATCTTGATGTCGACTATGATGAATTGAGAGATAAGGGATTCAAATATGCAGAAATAGATTTTGACAAGATGGAAAGGGATGGAATGTATTATTTGGAAGATTGTGATTTGATATAGGAGGTGAAAATGATTGATGAATCATTAAATCCTTTTGAAAAGGTAAAGGAATATAAAGGCGGAGATATATATTGGAAGAGGCAAAAGTGGGTAAATAATTTATATGATAAGCAAAGCGAATGCCTTATATGTGGTGAAAAACACGATTTGACCCCACACCATATGATTAAGGCAAAAAACTATGAACGATTGTATTATAATTCGCACAATGGAGTGATATTATGCAGGAAATGTCATAACGAGTACCACAAATTCGTTAATGATAATAACCTGACAATAGATCCTTATAGTTTCGTATTGTTTGTTAAGAGGAAAGTAAGAAGTATGGAATTAAAGCATGGAGATGAAAAACAATGAATGATGAGGAAAAAGATATAGGGTTGGATTTCTGCAATAAGTTACATAGTGTATTGTTATTTGCAATGGAACAATGCTATGATAAGGATTGGAGTAAAACAAAAGAAATGGCATTCACTATTCCAGAATGCTTTGACCTATTGGCAGATGAGGTTATACCTATCTATAAATTAAGTGAGTATTATGATGATTTAGAGCCTAATTGGGTTGGTTTTGCATTGACAAAAGACATTAAGTATTTTGATGTTGAATATGAGGATTCAAGTTTGCTTATTGGTATGAAGAGGAAGATTGAAAATGAATTGTCAAAGTATGAAAAAAGGGAAAAGGAAGTGAGAGAATCAAATGATGAATTGGATAAGTTATATTCTAAGCAAGATTTATATAGGAAACTTGATAAGTTAAGGTTTGAGCTGGATTGGAAACGAGATGATAGTCTTGATGGAGTCAGGTTTAGCATTGATACAAAAGAGGATGTGCTTGAACTTGATGACATTTATGTTGAGATTGTTGAAGATGATGATGGTAAGAAGATTAAGCATATTGGGCTGATTACTTTTGGGGAGTCTGATGATGAATGAAAAACGATTTAAACTATCTAAATCTGCTATCCCATCACAATTATCCAATTTCTGTGATGAAGATGGCATGATGTTGAATAGTGAAGTTGTAAGACTATTGAATGATAGAGATGCTCTTCAAGAATCTAATGTGAATTTGTTTTTTTTAATTCAAGAATCAGAATCCAAAATAAAACGATTAGAAGAAAAGAATGAGCAGTTAAAGAAAGAATTGGATAATTTTAAACCAGTAATGTTTCAAGATAGAGGAAAGGGAACTGTTATATTATATTCCAAAGGTGATAGTGTATGAGTGAGAAATTATATAAGTTTCTTGAATTTTGCATAGCAGTTTTAATTTCTAGTTTGGTGATGATAGTTCTTTGTGGTGCAGTTAGTTTTTTATTGCAGAGTCTGTGAGAGTGATTTAAATGAGTGAGCAACGATTTAAACTGGATTTTGACATAGATAAGATTAAGCAAAGGTTTTTTGTCAAAGTTGGTAAAAAGGTGCAAATTATAGACCAAGAGCGAAATCATAGGATTAGGGATTTGTATAAGGCTTGTGAGGTCTTGAATGAACAACAAGAAGAGATCAGTTACTGGAAACATAGAGTTAGCAGTCTGTTATTTATTTTATCACAATTTGACAATGAAAAAGTGAAAAAATTGTTGGAGGAGTTAGATGAGTGATTTTAAGATGGGCAATTCAGTGTATTGGAAATTCAAACAAAGGCTTCATTATTCATTGGACAGTTTGTATGAGTTCATTTCTTTTTTGGATTTGTTGTATCATACTCAAGGCAACATAAGTCGGAATGGAAAATACTTTTTTCAGCACAATCATAAATGCAGAGCATATGTGAATTATTACAGTATCAAATAGGAAGTGATAATGATGAGTGATAAGTGTTTATCAGTTGAAGAGATTACTAAAATAATTGGAAATGTTTTTTCTGATTATGCTGTGCAGTTTGATGATATGTCTTTTTCAGAAAAGGCAATTGTAGAGAATGTTTTAATTAAACTGCAATGGGCATTTAATACAAAATTTGAGGAGTTAGAAGAATGAGTAAGAAAAAGAAAACTAACTGTGGGGATTGTAGGTATCAAATAAGTGGCTTCGATGGGGGCTTTTTTGGTTTGCCTGTTACTTGTGAATGCAAATATTATGATGTTACAGAGAACCGTAAGGATTGCAAGAGGTTTAAAAGACGTTTTCCGACTGGTTTTGATTTGCTTGTAGAGTTTCAGAAATGGTTCAATAATCAAGAGTATGCTTGTGATTGTATGAGCCAACCTATAACTATTAGAGATGAGGATTTGTTAAGATTTACAAATGAATGGAAATGAGTGATAAACGATTTGTAATTAAGTCTACTGCTACTGAATTGGAGTTATATGATGATGATGTTCAAATAGGGGAATTTCCTCACTTTGAATGGGTTGCAAAGTCAGTTGATTATGTTGTTGATTTGTTAAATAAACAAGAAGATACTATTATTACTCTAAAAAGAAGATTAGAAAAGATTAATGGTGGCTATGGGCATTTGACACATCGTAATGGATTGACTGCGAATGAGTGGTTAATTCAAAGTCAGGAAAAGGAACTTAAGAAAAAAGATGAATGGATAAGTGAATGGATAGAGCAACATAGCAAAGACATTGTAAAGATTAGTGAGCAAAATAAACTTATTCAAAATCTTAAAGAAGAGAATGAGAGGTTAAAGGAATATTATTCTAATATGATGATAGAAGATGGAGCGAAACCTTCAAAAAAAATCAAAAAAGGCATTGGTTCAAGATATTGTTATATTGGGAGAGATTTATATGAGTGAGAAGCGATTTGAAGTGGTACTGAATGAGTTTGATGAAGTTGAGTACATTATGGATAAGAAACTTTGTGAAGATAAGGATTTTGCAGAGTTTATGGATTTTGTTGAAGATTTAGGAAAAGAGAATGAGCGATTACGAAAGAGAGTTGAGAAATTGCAAAGTATATTGCACATTGTTGAGTGTTGTGATAAAGATGAGTGAGAAACAATTAAGATTTGGAAGGTTCAGACAAAAAATGTGTGATTTATTATGGGAGAATAATTGTTATGATGGTTCATTCGCAGAAGATGTAACTGCAAAGATAATTTTTAATCAAGCACATACGATTTGTAATGAACTTGTTAAAGAATATGATATAAAAGATAGGTGATGTTGAATGAGTGAGAAAAGATTTATTAATTTTTATGAAGATGGTAAAATTGTTGGAGTTGCAGATGACAATGATATTTGGCTTTGTGAAAATGGGAGTATTGTTGATTTGTTGAATGAGCAACAAGCCATTATTTCACAATTAAATGAAATGAATAAACAGTTAAGAGAAATCAATAAGAAACTTGGCGATGATTTGTACAATTGCAGATTAAACAAAAAGAAACATAATAAATGAGAAATTGGAAAGATGATGTTGATGAGGTGGATTGGTGTATGAGTGAGAAACGATTTATTGAAACTAATGATGGTATTTATGACAATCAAGAAAAAAGACTGTATAAGATTTCTGCTTATGAATTTTTTGAGTGTGAAATTGATGAAGTAGTAAATTTATTGAATGATTATGACAGGTTTGAAAAATGGGTTGAATCATTGGAAATCAGTAAAAGTGTTGAACTTGATGAATTATTAGCATCAATCAATTATATCTTTGTAAGGTATAATAATACTGTTGTTGATGATAGTGATACTGTTGAGTTGAAAGTAAGCATTAATGATGCTACTGGTTTCAGTATGGAATTAAAAAGGAGGTTTGATGTATGAGAGGATTATATGGGGATAAATTGATGTTGGGAGTATGGTTACTTATACTCTTACTCATAGCACCTTGTTGTTATACTTTCGTTTACCATAACTTTCAACTTTTAGGATTCTGTATGGGTTACATTATAGGGATTGTAATTGGAATTATTATATATGGTTTGTATATGTTAGAGTGTAATAGTTAATGATAATTGAAATATTGTTAATTTATTGAGTTGATGAAAACTGTTATAGAAGTTTATAAGGTGATTGGTGATGAGTGAAGATATTCATAAATGGACTGATGGCAGATATACTCTGATGTTTGATGAACATACATTTTTTGTAAGGGATAATGAAAAGGAAAAAGAAATGACTTCATTAGAAGTAACTAAAAAGTTGAATGAACAACAAGCTACTATTAACCTTTTATTAGAGTTACTACACATATCTGAAGAAATTGTTATTAGCGAATTCTCAAGCCATATCGGTGAGGACCTGGACAAATTGGAAAAACTGTTCAAAAGAAAAGATATCAAAGAGATTGAACAATATGTGAGGGGCTGTGGTGATGAGAGATAAATTATACAAGTTTCTTGACTTTTGCTTATCACTTTTAGTTTTGACTTTGTTGATGATGGCTCTTTCTTTTGTAAGTAGTCAGTTATGGCAGTCTATAAGAATGTTGTAGGAGTGAAATGAATGAGTGAACAACAATTGTTTGAATTGTATAATATTATTTGTCCTTGTTTGGTTGTAACTTATCCTCTATGGGCTATGAAGTTGATTGAATTGTTTGCAGAAATGGGTGTAAAAATAGGTAGATGGTTAAGATGAGTGAGAAACCTTTTAATTTTATAACTTTTGCATATGATGAGTTGAGATTGTTGGTTTGCATTGCAGTAAGTCATCGTGGTTTAACTGATGAAGAAAGGAAATTTATGATAAGATTAGAAAAGGAGTTGTTTGATGATGAGCGAAAAACGAATTGAGTTTATGGGTTATGAGTGGGAGGAAATAGGTGGGAAATGGTTAGTGAAAATAGATGATTTATTTTATGAAATTGAATGGAATTGCTCTGAAAGTCTTGTTGATAGGTTGAATGAACAACAAGCTACTATTTCAAGATTGGAAGAAGAGAATGAGCAACTGCAAAAGGAAAACACATTTCTTATAAAACAAAGAAATTACTGGAAAAGTAAATTCAAGGAGGGAACAGAAACCTTTGAATCCAATATTGCAGAAGAGAATGAATTATTAAAACAGACAAATGAAAAATTAGCAATAGAAAATGCCAACCTTGAACAAAGCATAAAATTCCTAAACAACAAAATAAACACATTAAAAGAAACAAACCTGACATTAGTAAAAGAAATAAGAAAACTACCAATAACTGATAAACAATTCAAAGAGATAAACGATAAACTATGATGAGAATAAGTATGCAAAGTCTATATGGTTTCAAAGAAGAGTATTGCAGATACTGTGTATCCAATCCTTATTATTTCAATGATATAGCAACATTCATTGATACACATAATCATAATCTATTCAATACTGATAAGATGAGCTGGAAAAGCTACTATCCGATACAATCCGAATATGATGAACGATTAAAGGATACAATGACAACATTAAAGATATACAGATGATAAGGAGGTGCATAAAAATAGCAAGATTGTTGAACATAAAAAAAGGAAGGTTATTTTCAAAATACAGATTTAGGTGCAACTATTGTGGGAATGAGGAATATGCATTGTTATGGCTGCTGAAGTTGAAACTTATATTTTCAAACAAGATATATCGGAATTGCAGCAAGTGCCATAAGAAAAATGCATATTATTATTTTTTTCATCTTTATCACGAAAGTTCAGACCCTAAAGAAAAGGAGTTTAACAGGAAAAATCTATGGGATAAAAGAATGTTATGAAAGAAAGATATATTGTTGAAATTGATGAAAATAATGTAAGGATTATAGATGAAAGCATAAATGGCAAGAGATTGTCAATTTCAGAAATGGTGGAAAAGCTGAATGATCTTAAAGATGGAGATTATCTAAGCCAATGCAAAACCTGTTCGCATATGCAAGTGTGGGATAATGAAACTGATCAAAAATGCAGTTATTACCACAATGTATTGTGTGAAGTGTGCAATTCATATTGCAAGGGAACCCATTATATGAATGTTGATGATGGGTTAAGTGTCTTTGCATTGAGGTCCTGGCTGAATAGGTTGACAAAGGAAGAGATGGAAAGACCAATAATTGTTGTTGGGGATTTTATGAACATGATCCCAATAAAGATGATGAGATATGTCGAACATGGTGTCGAAATGTGGGCATTGTGCTGTAAGTATGAGTGATGTGGTGACCTATGAATAAGTTAGCATGTTTTGAAATCATTGGAGTGTCATTGGAAGTCATAGGTGTCCTTATGGAATTTATATTCCTCCATAATGCAAAACTGTTCATGATTGGAACATTGGTTTTTATCATTGGGCTTATGGTTCTTCTGTTGACTTCAATATATGAAAACAAGGAATTGAAAAAGGAACTGAAAAAGTCAAGATGAAATATTTGAGTTTGTTTAGTGGCATTGGCGGATTTGAAAAAGGAATTGAGCAAAGTGGAAAGAAACTCGAATGTATAGGATATAGTGAAATAGACAAGTATGCGAAATCAATCTACACTAGACATTTTCCAAGACACAGATGTTTTGGGGATGTCAATGAAATCAACACCGAAGACCTTCCGGAGTTTGACCTCTTGGTTGGAGGATTCCCATGTCAAAGCTTTTCTGTTGCAGGAAAAAGAGGAGGGTTTGATGACACCAGAGGAACTTTATTTTTTGAGATTGCAAGGATTCTCAAGGACAAAAGACCCAAATATTTTCTACTCGAAAATGTTAAGGGTCTATTATATCACGACAAAGGAAAAACTTTCAAAAGAATACTTGAGGTTCTCGCCGACTTGGGGTATGATGTTAAATGGGAGGTGCTTAATAGCAAAGACTTCGGAGTCCCACAAAACAGAAACAGAATATTCATTAAGGGATATTCTTCTGAAAGATGTGGAGGAGAAATACTATATCAACCAAAAGACAACGAACCGAGTAATGAACATTCCGCAGACCGACAGCTGATAAAGATGAACAGGATAGTCGGTCAAGGAAACAAGGTATACAACATAAATGGAGTTTCAACAACATTGTGTGCGAATGCTGGTGGTTTGGGTGGGAAGACTGGTATGTATGCAATACCTACAACCAAGCAAGGAGAGTTGATGTGTGTCACTACAAAGCCAAGACAGACATCAATAAAAAAATACCAGGATAATTATGTTTTGGAAACAGACAAGTATCTTGAGGAAGATTTTAGGCTGAATTTCAATGATAATTTTAGGGTTAGGAAACTAACTCCTATCGAGTGTGAAAGGCTTCAAGGGTTTGAAGATGACTACACCAAATATGGAAAGGATGGCGAGTTGATAAGCGACACCCAAAGATACAAGTGCTTGGGGAATGCAGTCACTACAAATGTTGTTGAATACATATTCAGGAATTGGGAAGGAATAGAATGAGGAAAACATAAAGATGAATTTTGATGGTATGACAAAATATGGAATCGCATTTGCCATTGTCATAATCGCTCTTGTTCCAGCAATCTGCACAATATTGTTGGGGACACATTTCGCATCCGCATTCGGATTGGATGGAATTGTGTGGTGGGCTTTTGTCATATTGTTCTACATTATAGTGATGGGAATAATAGGTGCAATAGCAAATGTGTGATGAGAAGGACATTGGAAGATGGCTTAAGATAATAGATTCGCTTATGACAGACACTAATGTATGGTTCATAAGAAGTGCTGTGAGCGGATATGAAACCGAAATAGATCCAAAAGATCTGAAGGACATATTGAGCCATTGCAGAAAAATGCTAAATGCAGAAGTTGAAAGCCAAAAAATTGAAGAAATAAGAACAAATACTGAAAAGATCTGTAAGATTTTAGAAAACAAATGAGGATAAAACAATTATGACTGATGAAAACAATAACTTTGAAGATAATCCTGTAGTGGATGAAACTGTTGAAGCTGAAATTACCAACAAGGACTTGTTGGATGCATTGAACAAGTTGCCTGAGAACTTGGCAAAGGCACTCTTTTGCTATAATGTGAAATGCGATTGCAAAGACAATAAGGATGACACAGAACAACCATCATCATCAATGACTGATGATGACTTATATAAGGTCAGGGAAACACTTGTAGGCAAGATACAGACTGCTGAGTTCAATTATCTTGATGCAATAGAATATCTTAAGCAATTTTTAATCATCAATGACTGCTATTCTGCAAATGACATCGTATTGGTTATCGGATTGGATAAGAAAGATGATTTGGTATTGACAATCAAGTTAAGACCATTTGCATATATTGGAAAGTGTATTCAACTGTTCTATGATTGCTTCGGAGAGCCAAATGCATTCATAAGCAGCAACCACCACATGAGAATAATTATGGAGTATAAGTTATCATAACTTATCTCCTAATTCCTTTTTTTGTTATGGATAGTTTTGACAAGGAACAGTTGAGAATGATTAATATCCATTTGCGAACAATTGCAGATGAATTGAAGGTCGCAAATGAACTTAAGGAAGTTGAACTTGAGATGAGAAAATACTGGATAACATCCAAAAGAAACGAATGGAAATTTGAGAAATGAAAAGGTGCAACACTTGTGTGATGTTTGACAAGTATGATGAGTTGACTGGCGAACTCTATCCTAAAGACAAGGGATGGGGTGAATGCTCTTATTTCGGTCAGGAATTTTTTGGTGAAGGCTGTTGCAGGCAATACCAATCAAGGGATTTCCATGAGATGATGAGCAGGTTAATAATGGCAGACACAATGAGGATCAAGAAAAGCAAGGTTACACCTATTAAAAAAACTAAAAATGATAATAAATGATATATATTAACTTGTAAATATAGTTATTATTTATATGTTTGATTAATAATATTAAATGATTGATTAATTAAATATATGTTTATTATCATATAATATGTTTTAATTAAATGTAATTTTAAAATTATTGATACAATACAAGCAATAAACAACAAGCAATTATGAAAGTTAGTGAATTGATTGAAAAATTGAAAAGCATGCCTCAGGATGATGAGGTCATGGTTAAGGAAAGGTATTCTGAAGGGGTTGTCGTAGCCACAGTTGCAAGGGTCGAATATAAGAATTTGGAGGAAACATACTGTTTCATCGGATGATTCTGTTCGATAGTGTTTGAATGTATAAAATATCATGAAAAATAAAAACATATTTAGCAAAAACATTGATGTCAGCACAGTGATAAGAAAGGATTCATTGAATGATGAGTTGACAGACAAGGCGATTGAAATGTTGCATGACTTGGTTGATGAATACAATGATTGCGATGATGAGTGCAAGGAAGCCATAAACAAGATAACTGTGTATGACATAATTAACTGTTTGGAGTAAGGTCATGAGATTCAACGAATGCGAAGAATGTTTGAGTGTTATAAAGAAACTGCATACTGCACATGATGGGAGGTCTAAGGTGATATGGTATAAGCCGAAGACAGTGAAAATGATAAACATCAGCAAGTCTGATGGGGAGCATATATTTGAAACCGATAAGGTTAGCCTATTGTCGCTATCACCTCAAGGAGTGCTGGTGCAGTATGAGATGGGAGGGGTTAAGTCAATGAATCCATTCCCTCTTAATGAAATCAAGGCAATAGAAGTGGAATAGAATCATGGATTATTTTGATGTATATAAGTTAAGGATAAATGGCGATGAAATCATTGCAAATAGCTTCAACTATTATTATGATTTCATATCTGAAAGAAAGAGATTTGTGTTAAGGACTCCTTTTGGATTCAACAAGTTCAATGGTTGTGTTGATGCATATCCAATTCTGCACAATCTGCTGATTTCAAAGGAGTTTTTTGATATGGAACTTGAGATTTTGCATAAGGGCGAATTTGAGCCTTTTGCCAAGTTTAAAAAGTGTATGGTTACAAACAAGTCATTCGCTCCTGATGGTATGATATGCTATGAGTTTGGAGGAACATATGACTTGATAGAAGAGGACAATGAGCATTTTTTGAATTTGACAGATGAAGGATATTGAATTTACCTATCTTGTTCAGCCTCCGAAAAGGTATACTTTCGAGCAGCCAAAGGTTAAGGAATATGTTGAAGCCAACTGCAATGGGAAGGTGCTTAATCTTTTTGCAGGGAAGGTTCGGCTAAATGCAGATGAGGTAAGGGTTGACTTGAGCGATGAGTTCAATCCGGACTATTGCATGGATGCATTTGAATTTTGCAAATATGCTTGTGAAAATGGAATGGTGTTTGACACAATCATATTGGATCCGCCATATTCATATCGCAAAAGCATGGAAAAGTACAATGGAAAGACTTGCAGCAGTTTTGTCAAGGTTAAGGACATGATACCTAAAATATTGAGTGATGGCGGAACTGTGATAACATTTGGCTATTCATCATCTTCAATGGGAAAGGTAAGGAATTTCATCAAGGTCGGGGTGTGCTTGATTTGTCATAATGGAGCACATCACGATACTATCTGTCTTGTGGAGCGATATTGCAGATAACTGATGGATGGAAACTTCAGATTTGTTGATTTGTTCTGCGGCATTGGTGGATTCCATCAGGCAATGTCAAATTTGGGTGGTGTTTGTGTGTTTGCATCAGAGATTGATAGGCATTGCATTGAAACATATCGCGCCAACTATGGAATTGACTGTGACCACGACATAAGAGATGTTGATGTTGGCATGATCCCTCCTCATGATGTGCTGTGTGCAGGATTTCCTTGCCAGTCATTCAGCAAGGCAGGGAATAGGTTGGGATTTGATGACATTCGTGGAACATTGTTCTTTGAGATTGCGAGAGTTTTGGATTTCCATCACCCAAAATACATCATATTGGAAAATGTCAGGAACCTGGTATCTCATGATTGTGGAAACACATATGAAACCATTGTGAAAACATTGAAAGGCATTGGATATAGGCTGACTTCAAAACCTTTGATTTCAAGCCCACATCATTTCGGAACGCCACAATTAAGGGAAAGATGCTTCATTCTTGGAATGTATGACCCTTCAAACATAGACAAGCCATTGGATGTGGACTTGGGCAAGCAGATGAGCAAGGATGAAAATTCAATCTATACTGTCTTGGATGACTTTTCAGATGAGGGATATGGAATTTCTGAATATGAGGAAAGGATTCTGATGATGTGGGATGAGTTCCATAAGGGGATTGATTTGAACACGATAGGATTTCCAGTATGGTTTGATTGGTTCAAAAAGGAGGCTCCTGATGATTTCAAGGATTGGAAAAAGGGATACATATCCAAGAACAATGAACTGTATCAAAGAAACAAGGAATTTATCGATTCTTGGATTGAGAAATGGGACAATCTTGAGTGGTGCAGCCCAACACATAGAAAGTTTGAATGGCAAGCTGGAGATAGGATAGATTCTGTTTGGGAAGGCATAATACAGTTCAGACCATCTGGCATAAGGGTGAAAGTGCCGACTTGTTTTCCATCATTGGTTGCTATGGTCCATATTCCAATAATAGGCAGATACAGAAGAAGATTGACAGTTAGTGAGGCTGCAAGACTTCAGGATTTTAATGATGACTTTGTTCCAAACCCTAATGAAAGGAAGGCATTCAAGCAACTTGGAAATTCTGTAAATGTCAAGGTTGTAATGAAATGTGCCGAAGAGTTAATCAAGTGATGTGAGATGAGTTTATGAAAGTTGGGCTATATAATCTTGAACCTAAAATAATCAATACTGCTATGATGCAGGTCAGTCAATACCATAAGCAACAAGGCGATGAGGTGGAGATTTACTCTCCATTATATCATGATTCGTATGATAAGGTCTATGCCTTCAGCTTGTTTGATTTCACAGACAAGGGATATGTCAGAGATGATATGATTGTAGGTGGAACTGGATTTGACATAACATCAAGACTGCCAAGAGAAATTGAAGAATGCAACTATGACTGGAGTCTTTACCCAAATGCAGACCAAAGCATTGTATGGTTTAGCAGAGGATGTATAAGAAACTGTCCTTTTTGTGTAGTAAGGCAGAAGGAAGGTCAAATCAGACCAGTAGAGCCGAAGAACTTGAATCCTAATGGAACTTGGATAAGGGTGCAAGACAATAACTTCTTTGCCAATCCCAAATGGAGAGATGCAGTAGACCAACTTGTCGAGTGGGGTCAACCGGTAGACTTGCAGGGAGTGGATGTTCGCTTGTTCAATGATGAGCAAGGAGAAGCCTTGAAAAGATTGAAATTTCATTACCCTATCAAGATTGGTTGGGACAATCCACGAGAGAATCTTGATGATAAGTTTGAGCATCTTATAGAATACATTCATCCAAGAAAGATAAATTGCTATGTCCTAATTGGCTTTTGGAGTACAGAAGAAGAGGACTTGTATAGGATTAATCACTTGTGGGAAGACTTTAAGATAGACCCTTATGTGATGCCCTATGATAAGTCCAACAGGTATCAGAAGGATTTGGCAAGGTATGTGAACAATAAGATTTTGTTTAAGACAAGGAGTTGGGAGGATTATAAAAATGGAAACAGACAATAGTCATTTGGAGTGTCAGAGTTGCTATTTTAGTGAGTTGATTGATGGCGTTCTTTTTTGCAATTATTATGAAGAGGATGTTGATTTGGACAGTTATTGTAGTAATTTTGTTAATGTTTTTAGACTAAAGGAAATATTTATGAGTGTTGGAGAATATTTGAAGTTATGTTACATAACCTAAATAACAAAAACAACAAGAAAACTGTAAATAGTTCAAATGAAGTTTTTACAACTATGGGTGCATCAAACCACAGTCAAAGAAAAAGAGAGAATAATGATTATTATTCGACAGACCCTAATGCTATTGATTATCTTTTGGAGCATGAGCAATTTGATGATAACATATGGGAATGTGCTTGTGGGACTGGAAATCTTTCGAGAAGATTAATTCAATTTGGATATAATGTAAGAAGTACAGATAAATATCCATATGATTTTGGAAGCGAAGATAGTATTGATTTTCTTATGGAAAAGCAATGTTTTGATGGCGATATAATAACAAACCCTCCATATAAAAAAGCAAATGAATTTGTATTGAAAGCATTGGAACTTACCAAAAGAAAAGTTGCGATGTTTATGAGAATACAATTTTTGGAGTCAAAGAAAAGATATTTACAGATATTTAAAAACAATCCTCCAAAGAAAGTGTTGGTATTTGTCAAAAGGATAAAATGTTTTCCAAATGATAAAGACATAATACCGAGCAGTGCAATTTGTTATTGTTGGATTATATGGGACAATGAATATAATGGAAAGACATATCTTGAGTGGATAGACAATATATGATATTGTGGGAATTATGAAAAAACATAAAACAGATGGCAAAATTATTAAATGGAACTGTTGCCCTATGGGTACATTAAGAGATGATTCAGTTGTTGACTGCTATTATTATGGATTTGTGACAGTTCCATTCTGTGAGAAATGTGATGTGAGAAAGGACGGAAAGATAACATATAGCAATTCGAAATAATATGGAAAACAGCAATTTCAAACTTAAAAGCAAGAATCAGACATTGACAATATTTCCAATATCGGATATTCATGTAGGCACAGAGTTCTTTAACAAGCAATTCTTTGAATATATGTTGAAGAAATTTGAGCTGACAAAAGGATATAAGATAATTTACCTTTTGGGTGACTTGATGGATTGTGCAACTAAAAGAATAGGCAATTCAGCATACAAGCAAATATTGTCGCCTGAAGACCAGTTAGATTACATAATTTCTGCATTGAAGCCATATAAAAAATATATAAGGTGTGCAGTGACTGGAAATCACGAGTCAAGATATCTCAAGGAATTTGACTTGGACATAATGAAGATAATGTGTGATTGCCTTGATGTCGAGTATGTTGCAGAGATAAATGACATCTTGACAATCAATGAAAACGAGTATGTGGTATGGGGAACTCATGGAAACAAGACATCGCAACAGCAGCACCTTCAGCAAGGGGCGGTGATGCGACAGACAAACCATATTGATGCAAACCTTTATCTGTATGGTCATGCCCATTACTTGAGCACCTGGAGTCAAGTTGTCAAATATGGGAATGAATATAAAAGGAAGCATTATGTGTTGACTGGACACTATCTCAATTATGATGGCTCTTATGCACAGCAGATGATTCTGAAGCCATCTCTTCCTGGGTTCTGCAAGGTCAGTGTTGATGCGAATTTGAGGACAAATGTTGACTTGTATTATGAGGATGAATGCAATTACAATATTAAAAACATGGGATAATAGAATTGTGGACTTAAAAGGTTCTGAAACAGGACCTAAAAAATATTTCGTTTGTGATTGATGAATTACACAGAACTGATAAAGAACAGCCTTCTGAAGCAAGATATTGATTTGAAGATTTGTGAGATCCCATTCAATATCTTTATGAAGAACAATGGCGACATACTCACATTATGTTTTATCGAGTGCGAAACTGAAGATTCATTGGTTGTTGCCGAAACAACAGATGAGGGATTTGAGGAATTGAGGATAATTCCAAAGGACAACATCGAGTATGTCAGCATATTCTATGATTTTGAAAGCATTAGGAAGGATGAAAAAACAGATGACAATATGTTTGCATAAACAACCATTGGTGAATTTTAATGGTGCTTGATGAACGACTAAGGAGATTAGAGGAACTATATGATGGGTATTTCTGCAAAGGCAGAATAAAATCCACTCCTTTTATAGAATTTTACACTTCATCATCATTGACTTTTCTTCAATATGTCCATATAAAGACAGTTCTTGAGTTTGATGGATACAGCCTTGAAGAGATCCAATCGTTAGATGATGAGTTGGTTTTAGGATTTGTAAAAAAATAGTTGTGAGATATAGATAAAAGGATAAATTTAACTATTGTTTAGATATATGATTAATCATATTGATTATTTGATTAATTATATTGATAGTTTAATATTGATTTATCATTTAATTAATCATATCTTTTATTAAATGATAGGATAAACAATAGTTTAAAGCAAATTTTATGATGAGTGACAGGAACATAGAATACTTGCTTGACAAGTATAGGATAAAACAGAAAGGAGAGTATTGGACTCCTGAAATGGAAAGGGAACACACCAAAAAAAGAAGGACAGATGAGTATTTGGCGATTGCAGACAATGTGTCGGACAGGTTATCCCTTGTTGGAAGCCAAAAGGATGAAGTCAAGCATATGATAAGGACAATTCAGATTGGCGATTTGCATAGGACTGCTGACATATATACCATCATAACTGCATTGTGTGTCTATGTGAAGAAATGCTATTCCAAAAACAGTTTTAATTGGGAGAAATACCAAGTTTGCAGAGAGAATGGGTTGACTGAAAAGATTCTTATAACTGTCCTGTGCAACTTGGTTTCACATTATAGAAAAAAAAGTAGTTTAGGGGTCTAATATGCATACAAAGCATTCTTTCCCCACATATTTGTTGTTCAGATAAATGGCAGATGAATATCTTGCCATGTTCTTGACCCCTATATTAAGAATCTCATCAACCTCAATGATGTAATAGTCATCAAACTCCTTGTATTTTTCAAAGAAGATTACACAGGCTCTTGCTCCCAAATCTTTCGATTCTAAAGAAACCCTTCCATTCTTCTTCGTGTGAAAAATCACTTTTCCCTTAAATCTGACATCTTTCTTATCTATCCTTATCTTGATCGGCTTCATCATCATCCCTCCATTCATTACATATGTTTCTCTTCATATATCTTTTTTTCTTAACACCTAATGTTTCTCTGATTTGCCTATATTCATATATGTTAATCCTGTATTTCTCAAGAATTTCGCTAATGCTCATTCTGTCATTGTCCTTCACAAAATCCTTGAAGCATACATGACTATATTTATGCTCAAACACCAGCCAGTCAAAATCTATCTCCCTCTTAATCAAGTCGAGCTTTGACTTATCCCAATCATACTCTCTCAATTTGGCAACAATCAGTTTTGCAATGTGTTCTGTTGGAACAGTTATGTATGATGTTGTCTTGCCATCTTTTCTTCTTTTGATTTGGAAATGTCCGCTTTCCTTGACTTTAGTATAATTCTTTGAGTAGATCCCTCTTGGGTTGATAATCGATGGCTTGAACACTGGTGTTTTTGCAGGAAGGTTATACTCCTTCTTTAACTTTGCATACCTGTTTGTCGAAAGGTCATATTTCCTTAGAAGATCCCTTATGTTTAATTGGTTATAATCCTTCATGAATTCGTCCATATTTATCATCATGATCCTTCCTAAAAATATTTTTTAAAAATAATATATACTAGAAGATACAAATCTTAAAATAAATATTATCTTACTGTTTCAGACAAAGTCAAAACCTAAACTACGAACCCAAATTATCAGATAAGTGAAACAGTAAGATTTTTATTTTTTAGACTTCTTTTATCAGATCCTTCTTGAAATCTTTGAGTTCAGCAAACTTTTCTTCATCAAGCAAGTCTGGACAATATTTCATGATGTAATTGAATGCTGCTTTTTTTGAAATTATTTCAGCGGAATCTGTATCTCCTTGCCAATCAGAGCCACGAATCAATACATAATCTCCATTCTCAAGTTTTGTTATTCCCAAATGGTAGCCAGTTCCGCCATTTTGGAAATTGCGACCATCCCAAACATCAAGGTTCTGAGTATATTTTACGACTGCAATCACATTTCCCTCATCATCAAATACATTAGTCATCATATCACCTTCAAATTATCCTCATCTAAATGCTTTTCCATCTTTTTATCGACTTCATTTATTGTTTCGCAAATGATTTCCAAATAATATGTCACAACATATTCCTTAATCAGTTCGATGTCACAAATCTGACCTTTTCTTGTTAAAAGAATATGTTCGACTATATTGTTTGAAGCCTCATCAATATCTATCATAACTACTGTCATTGAAATCACTCCAACTCAATAATCAAGGAGTCTTCTGTTTCTCCTCCTTTGGCTGACTTTATTGCACCATTTAGTGTAAAATGAGCATTTTCCTCTTCATCCCAACCATCAAATTCAATTTTTCCAATCTCTTTTCCATCTTTGAGGATTGTGATGAAGTTGATTACTTCACACTCCATTCACATCACACCCTATTGCCATTCTCATCTATTTTCCAACCCATCTTGTCAATCCTGAAGAATCTGTCAACATCAGGGTTGAGCGCCAATCCAGATCCAGTCCAATGTATCTGACCAGCATCATCAACCTTTGTAACCTCCCCAACAGTGCCTGAAGGTGGCGCTTGGAAGTCATCCATCATCTCTAAAACAATTCTTTGTCCTTTTGGGTATAGTTCTCTTAATCTTGCTACTTCTTCCTTTGACTTAAACATCATTCTTTCACCTCAATAATTATATGTTCAAACAAGTCAATATGCACTTTTGACTCATCATTCAATCGCTCCAATATGGACATTATGGTTTCTAAAAACCTGTTGTCATCATCATTGAAGCATTTCAGTTTATCCAAATCCTCTTTGCCACTAATCTTGAAGGAGATCCAAGTGTGGTCATCATAAGATTCAAGTCTTGATAGCTCTTGAATCATTGATATTGACAACTGGAACTCCTTATTGAAAAGAGGCATGAGGATATGGTTGTTTTCAACCTCAAAGTTTGCATTGTAAATCCTCATCTAATCACACCATACAAATACCTCATCATCTCCACAATGTGTTCTCCATATCACTGCCTCATAGATGTCATTCAAGTATTCTATATATTGTTGAATGCTTGATTCATAATCCATAGGGTTGTCCTCATTGCACTTTCTATATAATTCAATATTTACATTGATTATCTTTTTTCTGTCCTCAACAGAAATTTTGTTGTCAATATATTTTTTCATATAAGGCAAATTTTCCTCTTTCCAATCCCAACCAAGACCAACAACCTCGGTTATTTCGTGCAGGTCTTCAATTTCAAGATTTGGGAACTCTTGAGCAACATATTCAAATATATTGTCTTGAACCTCATCAACATTCATAAATCTTCCTCCTTAATGTAAACATAATAATATCCATAAAAGGAATCGTTGTAGGATAGGACTGTTTTTGATGTGTGAGATAAAGCCTCTATTATCAAGTCAGCAATAATCTCATTGTGAAAAACCTCTCCTTCCTCCAAATGATTCAGGTAATCCACCTCGGAATTGTATGTTAACCTTTTGTTGTATCCCAAAATCTCTTGGATTGAAAACACTTTTAGGTTTTCCAGCAAATCATCAATGTCAATCCCATTAAACAATCCCATTTCCTTTATCGAATCTATCGTGTTGCCATCAAAGTCATCATCTTCAGTCAGACCCTGTTGGCAAAGAAATTCATAGACCAACATAATAAAAAAAATAAGATGGAATTATTGTTCAACAATTTCATCTTTATTTTCTTCAACTGCTGGTGCATTGGATTCTAAAAAAGCCTCAAGCTCTTTTCTTTCATCATCGTTCATACTTTCAATGATGCTATTTAACTTTTCAAGATTTTTCTCATACTCAACAACAGATTCGGTATGGGTGTCCATGTCAAACCCACCAATGTACACTCCATTTTGGGAAACTGACAAAACATCATAGTTCTTTGTCAAGATTTTGTGGCTAATGCTTCCGATTATTTTACCTTGTTTATCGAAACCTTGCAATTCGCCATCTTCACTGTAAGCGAGTTTATCGCAATACACACAAGCAACAGTTTCGTAAAAACTGGTTTCCTTGTCTTGCTTGGTGTTGCGATTAACCTCCAAGCAAAGATTGCCTTCTTTGCCTTTGCAACTTTCAACTACATCTTTTGCCATTTCTTCAAAAATATCTTTTTTCATAATATCTACCTCTAAATTTTATTGTAGTTTTTAAGTAACTACAATATTAAATAGTATTTAATAGTATATAAATATATCTATTATGAATGAATTGAATTTCAAAAGATAAGAATGCTCGAACATTCAATAAAATTGCGGATCTGCTAAAAAATAATACTAATAATAATATATAATATATAATATAATATTATTTTTTATTATTTTTTTATTTGCACCAAAAAACCGATTGCAGAATGCTCGAATATTCATAATACATATATTTATATAGTATTATAATCTAATT
>OCTW011609937.1_pt1 | contig 31882 bp, 49 predicted proteins | sample 1539671 | NCBI WGS metagenome assembly OCTW01 (sample SAMN02144230, study PRJEB22623) | gut metagenome | biome: sheep rumen | host: Ovis aries | place: New Zealand | reverse complement strand
GGACACAAGATGAATGACATAACTTTCGATGTCTACACAAACGAGTCGAAGAACGTCCTGTACAGGGAGATCAACAGCATGAGGATATAGAGACCAGGGGGACTAGCAGTCATCACTGCCGCCCCCCCTTTTCTCATGCGCAGTCGCGTCATTTTGCGACATGAGTCTTTGTTACTAATTTGTTACTAATTAAGGTGTTTTTACGACTTTTCATACCAAAAAAAGCTCATTTTAAGGGCTTTTTTTAGAATATATGTTTCAATATATGAAATCCGATTCAATAAAATACGCTATTTTTGTGATGTTTGTTACTATTTTGTTACTAATTGAGTACTTTTAAGCAATAAAATTCAACAAAAGAATTTTTCCAGTGCAAAATTTTAGAACGCATCAGTACAAAATCACCGGCTCTCCAAATCTAGTCTGGTGGAGACAAAAATACTCAATTTGATTCAAACAAATAAAAAGTTCCCAGGGAATTTAATCCCTGGGATTTTTCATATTGCAGCGGTCTTCCCCTGCTTCTTTTTACAGCGATTTTAGTATGTAGCTCATATCAAAATCCATATAAGTGTGAGTTTTTTTATCAATCTCCAATGTAATTTCATGCTTTATTTCATCCTTCTTCACAACTTTATAGATGTTTGCATAGAAATCCAATTGCTGCACTTCATGCGCCTTATTAGGTGACCTAGGCATTATAATCACGTACATGCTAACTATTTTCCTTTGGCAAGCTGATTGACTCTTTCCTGCACTGCTTTGTAGTTTTCTCCTAGTTTTCTCTTACGCTCGTCACCATTTCCAAATTCACCATTCATAACTCTTCTTGCCAAATCATCAATATTGACATTTTGCTTAGATTTAGCACCTAGCAATTCATTTACCCTTTTCTGAACAGCGCTATAATTTGCGCCTAACGCACGTTTTCTATCATCCCCTTTTCCATATTTTCCGTTGATCACATCATGTGCAAGCTGTTCAATATTTACACTCGGAGCAGGATGTGATGCCGGCTGTTGTGCATACACATGAAGCATGCTATCTGTTAATCCCTCTACAATCGCTCTTGCACACTTCTCGGCATCCCAGTGCGCTTTGTCCTTGGCATTATCAACGAAACAGCACTCAATTAAAAGTGCTGGTGAATTTGTTTTTCTTAATACATATAACTTTGTAGACGTTTTAACACCTCTATTTCTAATACCTAGAGTGTTAGAAATGTTCTTGACGATTCTTTCGGCTTCGTCTTTGGCTTTTGAGTTATCGCTATAGATATATACTTCTGTACCTGTTCCGCCTCCTTCGTTAAGGTGAATGGATACATCTAAATCGACTTTATGCGCATTGCACTTACTTACAATTGCTTTAAGATTTGAATTCTTGTCTTTTCCATTATCGTCAGTACAGTCATACACTGTATGTCCCTCATTTCTTAATAACGCAATGACCTTATTTTTTACTGCTCTGTCTTCATTAACTTCATCTAACAATCCACTTGCTCCTCGGCACTTAAGTGAGTGTCCTGCATGAATATTGTATCTCATAATATAATTTATCCTCCTAATTATAAAGACAGTCATTTATGACTGTCTTATTTAAACTCTCTGCTTTCATATAATTCTGCGTATCTTTCAAGAATTACTTTTGTGTTGACATCCGTCTTGCTGTTCAGATAGTTCGGATGAGCGCTGCAATACTGATTGTAGTATGTTATATCATCCAAAACCAGATTAAAAGCTTCATGATTATGCTGAATTCCCTGAATGATGTCATTCCCGAATGCAATGATGTTATGCTTGCACTGTTCAGCCTTCTGCTCTGACAGCTTGGCTGATATCTTCGTCTGAATGATTTCTAACTGATCAATCTTGTACTCCAGACATGTAAGCTTATCCGATATTTCACCATTGAAGAACCTTTTTAGTCCTTTTCCTATATGCGTCCATGGATTTACCTTTATTGGAGCAACCTGGATAAGACTAGATCCTATAATAAAAAAAGAAGCGATAGTCCAAATCAGTTCATTGACGTCAACCGAAGTGCCATACACATATCTTAAAATATCTCCTAGCGACATTTATTTACCTTCTTCTGTTTCTTCTTTATTCTGACTCTCTTTTGCATACTTGTTGCTCGATACTTTCAGGCATGCATTCAAGAATACAGCAATTGCCGAGATTGATGCTGACACTTCAAGACCATAAGGCAAATTCCATATCTTTGTAAGCGAGCTATACAGCATAACGAAAGCAGGCATAACGATTCCTGCAACGTATCTTAAGATATCATAAGTTTCATTTCTCATATTGAACATTTAAGTTTCCTCCTATTTATTATTATCTTCATTCGTAGCATTTGTCTGAGAAGCTGGTTCCTTGATTGTAACGCATAAGTATTCACCATCTGTTTCAACGTTCGTCACTTCCGAATTAAGTACTCTTGGCATCAGTACCGTCAACATAGCTCCAGGCATTCCATTCATGGCATACTGGATGTTGTCCGCTGTCACATACTTGACTGCAACCTTCGTTTCATTTGGTTTCAGAACCATTAACTGTGTTTTTAGAATCATTGTTTTCTCTCCTTTTTTAACTAAATACTGTCCATGATGCTAAATTTCCCGATAAAATTGTGTTTCATTTAACAAATAACATGCCATCCAAAACGCTCGCTTGATGACAAGTAAACATAATTTTCACCGGCTTTATCACCACGCTTAAACGTTACCGTCTTATTATCTCCAATATTGTACGTAATACTATTACCCACACGGATTTCATTATTTGCTATTCTTCTAGCTGATATATCTGTTCCAGCCGTTCCTGAAAGCCACAAGACAAACAGCTCATTATTTACAAAAACAAGACATGAATAATAAACACACAAGAATTTAAATCCATATCCATAGAATTGATGCTGTTTTTCGGCAAGCCGCATTCCATTTACATTGTCATCTTGTCCATTAATAACCTTATCTATATGTGTATCTATTATATTTCCATTAAAATCTTTCATAGCCAAATAAAGGCTTGTAAATATCCTATCTATTCAGTGCGTTTCCAGTAGTTTACTACTACAAAAGGAGGCATATTATTGTGTGCTTGTCCTCCGCCTGTTTTGGATATTGTTGAACCTTCCCAATTAAAGTTTAATTCACGTTGAAAATTGTTTGATTGGTGGTCACTAACAACCCAATCTGCATTTCCGCCTGTTGAGTTTGATCTGATTCCATGAGAGTGGCTTGGCATTTCACTAAGAGTAAGTGTGTGTGTTTCCTCGCCTCCTGTCTGACCTAAACTGCGCGACCCGCTAGCAAGCAAGAATTTATCCTTTATTTGCTCCCATGTTGTGTTGCTGTAATATTTATTAGGATCGATATCATTCGCAAATCCTATGATTGCGCCTACCGGATAATCACATATACGATTGCCGCTAAAGTCTTTCATCAGCGGCACCTTCTTTCAGGAGATTTACAAGCGTAAACCTCCTTTTAATTGTAATGTTGGTGTGTGTGTGTGTGTGTATCACACCTCCACGTGTCCTATTCATTCATCAGTTCCTCCAGCTTCTTGTTAAGAGTAACATCCATGCTGTCACGGAATGCTACATTGTTCTTGAGTATGTCATAGAAAGCTCTAAGGATTTCATCATACGGTGTATCCATCGCTAGCCCTACAACTTTGAACTTGCCCTTTTCAGCCTCGCCGCCAAAGCAAATTCCGCTCTCCTCTATGACTTCCATAATGAACTTGCCCGACGGCAATGAAACAGCAGCTTTTACCATCTGCCCCAGGTTATCATAAAGCACGGCTTCAACAGCATAACCAATATTGACATTCAGGTTGCCATTTCCTAGATACAGGTCATTGAAGTTTGAATACTTAGTAGTCACTCCATTAACACTGACAGTTGACTTTATTCCATCTATCTTCAGCCTGCTGTCTATCGCAGCATCAAAGATTATTCTAGCCCATTTTCCAGAAGTCTCATCAATGCTCCACGTCTTGTAAACTGGGTCATAAGTACCTCGTATGGCCGTCAGTGAAAGCTTCGGGAACATATATATCGTGAACGTTATCTTATGAACATAAGTTGTCGTGATGCCACGTGAATCCGTAACAGTAATCGTGAAATTATCAGCATTTGCACTCGTCCAGTCCTGTGACAAAGCCTGTGAAGTAACACCGTAACTAAATGTTCCACTCCGTACTACACCATCATACCCATGTGTCCATGACTTGAGTGTAGCAAAGTGTCTTGACTGTACTGTACCTTTTGTCCTGGCCCATGACTTGCCCTGAACGATGATGTCCTGAGAACCCGTTATGGCTGTTATTGTCGTGTTCCTGTCTGTTACTCCAGCGTTTGTAATGGCAGGTCTCGCAAGATTTTCATCTACCGTATAGTATGCGCCTGTGGTATTGTCCATGACATGACCATCATATTCAACCTTGATGCGATACTGTCCCTGCTTTTTATTAGGTATTGACTTATACAGCCTGTCTACAGTTTCTCCTGCCTCCTTTGAGTCATAACCCGTATATGAAGTGCCCGTGACATTTCCGGTCCATATTACCGACCAGTCATCACCATATATAGTTACTTTCATTGTCCTGTTCATGGGATTGTAATAATATGTCGTGCCTTTGCTTTCAATATTGAAGTTCGTTCCTCCACTGCAATACGGCCAGTTGTATGTGTCCGCACTCACCGTGTTTGTATATGAGCACAGCTGAGAGTCGTATCTTTTCATCTTAAGATATAGATTTCTGCTTGTATTTGCTCCAAGTCCGCTGATCATGAATGAACCAGATGTGCTTCTAGGGTCTCCAATCCAGTGTTCAGAGCCATCATAAATTGCCACTATTCCATCACACGTTTCTCCCGTTTTCCAGGATACAGTAACACTTGTCTCAGTCCTCCCGCTTATCCAGCATGAGAGACTTGAGAAATATCTTGGGATATTTGTAAGCGACATTGATCCGCTTCCGCTTACCGTTCCAAGATACTTTCCCGACCATGTAATGTTAAGACTGACAGATGCACTGAATCCAATCGACTTTGACCCGTTCGCATCATGACCTACCGTCTTTGAGCCAGTCAGAAGTGTCTTGTCACCGCTTCCGCATATTGATCCCGAACCGCTGAACGTCTGCCCATCGATAGTCACTGACCAGGACTTAGACGCACTCGAAGATATGCTATAAGGTCTCTTCAGCACCAGGCTGAAGCTTACAACTGACGTATTCGATCCGGTATTTGCACTTCCGTCCCACACATTGAGCACACAGTATGGATTCGAGCCATTTATCTTATTCTGACCAAATGTAATAGTTGCCATTATTTCTTGCCTCCTATGTATTTCAGCACGAGAATATCCTTGCCGTCCTTGTTCTTGTCTGTTATCCATACATGATTTCCTATTTTCAGACTCTCGACAACGACAGAACGGATGATACGCAATTCATTGTTTGTGAAGTAGGCTATTGGCTCTTTATCCCCATAGTTCTGATAGAAATAAAGCCCTGAATTCGTCCATTTTGAATAGAATCCATTAGGAGTTCCATCAGCCAGCGTAGATGTGCACAGCATGATGCTTGCTTCGCTCTCGTTGTCATCATTTATGATGACATATTTCTTAAGCTGATTTAGGCTAGTGACCTGATCAGTCAGCCTGTTTCTTTGTTCCTCGATCTTTTGAGCAATGAATTTTAATGTAGCGCTGTTTTGCTCGATTTGTGAATTCATGCTGACTATGCCGTCAGTCATCTCACTGTAATCAGCGCCTTCTACTATCTTGATTCTAGGCACCAGCAGATAGAAAGTGTCACTGCTAGTGAATGTGATATGCTGATTACCACTGAATGATAACCCGTTGATGATTACATCCTTAGGCTGATTAGTTACCTGCACAGTTTCAGTGTTGCTTCCTATCTTGACAGTGACACTGTGCTTTTCATCCTTCTCGCAATAGAGACTGAGACTTGCTGAATATGTCTTTGATATGTCGTAGCTGCCATTGAAATTCTCAGCCTTATAGAACTCAAATGTCGTTGCTCCGACAAATCCCATCCTTAGCATCTCGTTCTCTATGCTGAACGGACTTGATGCGTTCGTCTTGGATGCAAGCACTAACTGCTTGATATCCTTCAGCACGCCTAGAGTCCCTATCAACTGGCTATGAACGCTTTCTATATCAGAGCGTATCTTAGTCAAATCTATGTCCAGTCTTGATATTTCATTTGTGAACTCGTTTCTTGTATCAGTAATGTCCTGGCCCAAATCATCTCTGGCATCTGTGATTGACTTATTCACATTATCAATGTCGTTTTTGACATCACTTGCATCTGCCTTCGTTTCGCTCAAATCATTGACCGAATCAGCAATGCTAGTGATGTTATTGTTTGCTGCTTCCAGGTCAGACTTGCTAGCCTTGGTATTGACTTCATTGGTCAAGTCAGTCACTTTGTTTTTGGTTGCACTTAGATCACTGGCGTCGGCCTTGCTTTTATCTAGATTAGTGACAGCTGTATCAAGTCCACTTACAGTGCTGTCCAGCGCATTGACCTTGTCGGAAGTCTCCGTTAAATCGCTGGCATTTGCTTTTGTCTTGTTCAGTTCGCTGACCGAATCAGCGAGCTTATTTGTTCTGGATGTCTGCAATGATATGGCACCTGTGTTCTGGGTTATCTTTAATTCAAGCGTGCTAATGATTGCATCATTATCCGTCTTGCTGACAAGCTCCTTTTTCAGTTCGCTCTTTATGTTCTCGCCTGTCTGCTCTATCAGGCTTGTCATTTTTGTCTCCTGACTCCTGATTCTTGAATCAGCCTGTTCCATAACGTTGACTTTCGTGTTGTTGATGACCTCCTTTACGTCATATTCCTGACTTATCTGGTAATCAGTCAGTCCCTTCACGGTCTCGTTCAGCTGAATCTTGTTGTTTGATACGTTGAAAAGATCTATGCTTATCTTCATTGGCAGGTATGAGCTATCAAACTGATGAAACTTTGACTTCACATGAATGTATTCGCCTAGCTTAAAGCTTGAAATGCTGCTGTCACTATGTGCCAGGTCAACAGCTTCTACAACGATATTGCTTGTTGGATCTATCAGCTTCTTAAGCCTTGCCCTCGCCTTTGTAAGAAGATTGCTTGCAACTGTCACATCATCCCATGTCTCGACCTTCTCTATCCATCCATATCTAGAAACGGCGGCGTCATCCTTCACATAGTCATAGCCTTCATTGACTTCCTTTATCGTCAGCCTCTCGCTATCGGCAGATGTCGCTCCATCCTGGGTTTCCTTCTGTATCTGAGCGCCCAATGGAATAAGAACGGTTGCTATGTCCAATGCGCTTGTTTCTCGTTCAAGGTCTGTCAAGTTTTTCGAGAACTCAATGACCTGATTGCTTTGCTTTGTAAAGTCCTTAAGGTAATCAATGAACACCTCATTTCCTGAGTATCGGAGCTGGATGTATCCACCCAAAGGAGAGATGAGCTTGTTCTTTATCTCCTCCCATACATTAGGATAGTTTTTATTTGACCTGACGATATACTCATTCGGATCAGTGACTGTCACATCTCCTAGTCTTATCTTGAATTCATTCTGTGCATTATGGGAATCTATCAGCATTAACAGGTAGTTTCTTACGGTTCCCTGGAACTCGTATGGCCTTACGATTGACTGTGTAAGATGATACTCATTGCTCTTGCACTTAAGTTTCTTTGTGTTCATGAATCCTATGATTTCATCAACTATCAATCCCCTGAACATGAGCTTTTCGTCATCATATACATCAATCGTATCTTTCAGTTTCCTGATTTGATTGATAAAAAGGTTATCAGCTTCCAATGTCACATCAAAAGTATGAATATCATTCTGCACAAGTTCTGCTTTTGCCTGTGAAACAGTCCTGTTATTGAAATATGGAGTATATATCAACGTATCATTGATATAGATCTTGTACATTACAGGTATTCCTCCTGATACTCAAACTTGATATTGCCAGTTCCCTTGATGCTTATCTTATTGGCACCGCTCTTCAGTACAATGTCATAGTATGCGCCATCACTTGCATTGATGCTGTACTGGCTTCCTTCAAATGTCAGGACCATTGTTGAACTGCTTGTTATCATTGGAACCTGCCATGATCTGCCATTGCTGAGCGTCAGGTCCATGTTTCCATTAACAGTCCTTTCTACTACTGTCTTTTCATTTCTTAAGTAAAAAGGGTAACAGTCACATGTTACTGTTACCGTTTGCCCTCTCAATCCTTTATCTGATGATTTTGAAACTGAAACGTTTCCTGTAAGATGGAATCCTTCTCGATAGAAAGGCTTGATGATCATCTCCCTTGCATGAATCTTATCCATTATTTCGGAAAGATGATTATCATAATCCTTTCTTTTTGATACAAAGCTGAATCTTATCTTTCTGTTCTTGAATTTTGGCTCCTTATCAAGAAAGTAAGTTGTGTCAAGCACGCCATTCTTTCCTGGAATATCGATTGATGAACGCACTTGATCAGGCACATCATCATCATAGCTATCTAGATATAGACCAAGGTCCAAATATGAGTCATAATTATCGAATTTAATGCTTTCTATCATGCTGTTGCCGCCTTCCATTTCCTAATCTTGTTGAGCGCTTCATCCATCTGCTCAGCTGTCTCGGCTACCAATATGCCACTGTCAAGCACGATCTGATAATTCTTCGCGCTTAGCTTATCAAGAAGCACAATGATTCTTTCCAGTCGTGACATGACATCCTGTCTTTCTTCTCCTGGAGTCGATACATCATAATCCACCATTCCTTGTACCTCAGCATCAAATGCGCCATTGCCGATATCCATTGTTTCATCTACCAACTTTTTCATCGATTCCTTGACATCATCACCTGACTGTTCAATACCTACTCCAATGCCCTGTCCTAAGTACACGCCGATTTCATCACGCATCAATGTTGAAGGAGAATGAATGCCGAAGAATGACTTCAGGCTGTTCAGCACGCCTTTTCCGAATCCGCTTATTTTGCTTTTTATCCAGGCACCCATGTTGCTGATGCCGTTCCATAGGCCTTTCACTAAATTGCTGCCAATGCTTCCAACACCTGCAAATGAGCTGCTCAGTGCGTTAACCATTCCTCGCCCGATTCCAGTCACCTTTCCAACTGCCCAACTCAGCAATACTCCAATGGCGTTACCTAATGCCTTGATAGCTGATGTTCCTGTCTTTCCAAGCATTGAAGGCAAGTTTGAAACTCCGTTTGTCATGCCAATTACTATCATAGCTATCTTTGAAACCACCCACGAAGTCAGTCCCGATATTGCATTTCCCAGGAACGTAATGGCATCCCTGCCTATCGTTCCCAAGTGTGAAGGGAGATTCCTCAAATAGTTCAATATTGTATCCTTAAGTCCTGTAGCTGCCTGACCGACCAAGCCAAACATTCCCTTTATGCCATTAATGAAGAACTCAATGATATTCTTACCTAGATTCAGCCAGTTGAAAGCCTGAATGACACTTACTATCGCTTGTACGATCTGCGGCATGTTTGCAATAAGAACTGGTATGCAAGAGAGAATGCCTTTCACAAACTTAAGCAGCAGCTCAGCACCTTTTTGAAGGATTGTCGGCATGTTTGTATTGATGACATCCGCAAATGTCTTAATTATTGCTGGAAGCCTTGTGATCATCTCAGGAAGTGCATTGATGATGCCATCGACAAGATTGTTAAGCATCTCAAATCCCTTCTCAATGATGACTGGCATGTTCGTTGCCAGGTTCATGGCAAAGCTTTGCAGTATGTCGAGCGCACTGGAAGCCAGTACTGGTATTCCCTGCCTCAGCCCCGTCGATAGGTTCGCTAGCAATGTCATTCCCTGCGTAATCATCTGTGGCGCATCGCTGGCAATAAACGTTACAAGCTGTGTACCTATATTCCCTACTAAAGGCAATAAGTTTCCAAATATAAATGTGTTCACAGTCGTCAGCAAGTTGTTAAGGCTTGGCTTAATGTTTTCACCTAGTGCCATATTCCCCAGGAAATCAGAGAATGCAGCCTTCATTGAACTGAATGAACCTGAAAGCGTCGTGCTCGCTTCCTTTGCTGTCGTGCCTGTAATGTTGAGGTTCTGCTGTACTGCATGAATGGCTTTTACAGTGTCCCCGAAATCCCCAAGCGTATAATGCTCGCCTGTCATTTTTTCAGCATCCTTCATCAGTCGCTGCATCTCCGATTTTGTGCCACCGTATCCAAGCTTCAGGTTATCCAACATTGCGTAGTTTCCACGTGCTAACGACTGGTATGTTCCTGTTATAGCTTCCATGTCAGTGCCCATCTTGTTCGCATTATCCGACATGTCAACCATTGCAATGTTTGCCAGCTCTGCTGCCTTCTTTGTATCACCGCCTAGCGAAGATATCAAACTGGCACTGAATGATGTTACGTTCTCCATGTATTCATTGGCACTCAATCCAGTTGTGCTGAATGACTTCCTGGCATATTCCTTTACCTTGTCGGCACTGCCCTTAAAAAGCGTTTCAATGCCACCCAGTGACTGCTGAAGCTTTCCACCTTCCGATATAGATGAAGCAATGAGCTTACCTATCCCAGCGACTGCGATAATATCCTTTATCTTTCCAATCATGCTAGATCCAAAAGAACCGCCACCTTCCTGACCGGCGCCCTGCAAGTCAGGATTGATTTCCTTCAGGATATTTCCCTTTATGCCCTTAGCTGAAGGCATCAGCTGAAAATAAGCCTTCCCTATATCCGACATATACTTAGCCTCCTCTCATGATATTCTCTCTTTCTTTCATGAATTCCAATCCACTTTCAAATTTCCTATATTCATCCTTCTTTTCCGCATTCATAAGAGCATTGAATATTGACTTAGGCCTGTGTCTGTTGTGCTGCCCGTCCTTTGTCTTGGACCATACAAGCAAGTTCAGATCATCAGCAATTATTGAAAGCAGCAGCTCTTCATCACTAGCTTTTCTCTTTGCCAGTTTCATCTTTAATCTAGATTCGCGTCTTAACCCAAAAATAAAAAGACTTATCTTTTGCGGAGATAAATCTTTCATTTCATACACATGATAATATTCAGCGAGATCGCATGATATATCATCATGGTATTCTCTTAGCAATTGGGTTAAGACAATTAGTTTTTTACTTCTTTAGCCGATGCAATCATATCCCTGAGTTCAGCGTCCATTCTCTTTGCATTGATATAATTCTTTTTGCCTCTGCAATGTTTCTTTAGCTCCTCGTATCCTTTTTTTCCAAGCAGAAACATGAACAGCTTCTTATATGCGGAAATTTGATTGTCCTCGACGTCAGAGAGGAATTCAACGACTTCCCAGCTATCCAGCTTTTCCTTATCGATATCCCAGCTAAATCCTGTCTTAGTAGTTACCTTCATGCTTTATGTACCTCTATTTGTTTTTCTTGATGTATTCGTAATGAGTATCACCTTCAGCATTTGGCAATGCTTCAATAGTGACGCCGTATCCAATTGGGTCTTCATCAGCGTATGATACATCCTCAATTTCCGTAATTGACCCATTCGGAATGACGATTCTCTTAAGATATTCATTCTTAAGGATCATATCATATACATATGAGCTTTCACCTAGCTCCTTTGCATTGGCCTTGATAGTGATTCCAGTATCCAATGTTCCTGTCACGTTATCATCGCCATAAATCATCTTCAATACATCTACATTCAAAGATTCGATCAATGTCATCTTGAATGTATCATCTTTTCCTTTCTGGGTTGTCATTACAGTCTGACCGCCCCAGGCATTTTTCTTTTCCACGCTCGGGCTGTTACTGTTCTCAATGCCATCTTCATTTGTAAATCCGAGCTCCTTAAAAGCAGGATCCAGTTCCTCAGTTGCTGTTGTCGGCAATGTTGTACCTGCTGGCGCTCTGAAAAGTGCACCCGTCACTTTTGGCTTGGCATTCGATACATTCGCTTTATTCATCTATTTACCTTCTTTCTAATAATGTTTAAATTCAAAAACTGACTGATATCTGAAATTCTTAGTGTTCGTATCCGTGTAGTCATAGAACGAATTCAGCTCAACATTCAGGATGTTATCTAGACTGACCATATCAAGAATGCATTTTCTCATAGCCTCATCATTCTTTGCGGCTCTATACTTTGTCTTTGCATATGACTGAATCGCAATTGTCGATGTATCATAGGATCTATTCGAGCTTCCGCCAATCCTGTCAATCACATAGAATTCATCCTCCTGTGATGATGATCTCTCTGTATATGATTTTATCTTCATGTTCTGATTCATGTATTTAAGCAGTACTTCTTCAAACAATGATCATCACCCTTTCAGCGCTGCCTTAAGCAGAGTGTTGTTATCAAGATTATCTTTTCTTGCCTTTTTAGTTGCTGCGCTTATGCTGGCATTGGCCCTGTTCTTTCCGACGTAGACATCAGATTCATATCCATCACCGCATCTGTCTGCTATTTCCTTGGCCTTCTTGGCAAGCAGGCTCTGCATTTCCTGTGACTTCATCAGTTCTCTCACGCCCTTGCTGTCAAGGACAAATCTTGTGTTACCCATACAGTTCAACCTGCACTTTCATATTCCACTGCAATGGAATGAGTTCATCTATTCCCTTCAGCGGCTTTCCGAATGTACGGAATTTCTGATTGAAGAATTCAACTGTTGCATTCTCCCAGTCATGATCATCTCCTTTTGGGATTGCTAATGTATAGACAGCTTTCTTCCCATAGATATCAGTAGATGTCACAATGTCATCACTTGTCGCTGGTGCAACAAGAACATTTTTAACCTCAACGGGCTCTTCCTTGAATACAGGATTATTGAATCCATCTCTACCTATCTCTCTTCTTTCGTGAAGAATTACAGTGATTCCTTTCAGCTTACCCATACAAATTCAAAGCTCCATAGCGCTGCTTCTTAAGTCCAAGGCGCTTCAATTCGCTATCCTTTATGAAAAGTCCGCCTCCTGGCGAAAGGTATGTACCTGTCCATGTATACCCTAGAGCGGACTGGCTTTCCTGTGTCATCGGCTCAGAGTCAGTAGATGTCATGAGATTTCTCGCAACGACATCCACTGTTACTGAACGCAATACATTCCTATACGAAGAATCCACAGACATTTCATCCAGATTCTTGCCTACCTTTTTAGCCTCCTGCCTTAAGGTATCGGATACAACGCTTAGCAGTTCTTCAGCTTTTGCAACTTCATCACCATTCAGTCTTCTGAAAAGTATATTAACGTCTTCAAGTGTTGCAAAATTCATAGCATCAACCTTTTGCTTTTGTGCCTTTCTTAGTAGTATCAGTCTTTTCAACCAATTCCCATTCCTCACCAGCGATTTTAAGCTGTGTATCAATGATAGCTCCTGTTCTCTTGTTTCTGTATTCCATCTCATGCCTCCTACTTAATGATTCTAGCAAATCCGTTTGGCAGCATGATTCCCCAGCCGACATATGCTTCAGAGCGTAAATAAACCTGGTTGTAACCCTTCAAGTCCTTTCCAGAATTATCTGGATCGCCGTATTTGATGACTTCCAATGGGATCTGTTTTGCATATCCCCACTTTACGCCATTCGCAAAGTCTCCGATAATTGCCAAGTCCTTATTAGGCGTAGAAGTAGACGCTGATACCGTTGTGTTCACATCAGCATTCAATCCGTTCAGTGTGTCAGGATTGGCGCCCCAGGAAAGCTCTGGATACATCTTTGCTCCATTTTCACCGTTCGTTACCTTTGCCAATTCAGTTGAGAACAATGTATCCATGGCAATGCCATTTACTTCTCCTTCAGCCGCCTGAATAAGATTAACGGCTGTCTCAACCGTTGCATCAGCATTGACGCTTCCATCAAATGTCACAGTCTGGGTAACCTTTGTATCAAAGTCATTTCCATTGATGACTGTAGATTTTTCCTTGGTTCTTGGGTTGATTCCATGGAATGCCATCAGGTCAATGCCGCGTGCAAGCTTCTTTGAAAATCCATCATTGAAGCTCTTCAAAATGTCAATCTGTTCTTCCTCAGTCGCATATAGGAATTCATCCGAAAAGCGTGCACCATACTCTACCTTGATCGGCACGATAATGATTGGCTCGACAGTGACTCCGCCATGTGTTTTCTTTCCATTTTCAGCGACAATATCAATGTCAGAATCCATTGTGAACGTGAATTCCTTCTGACCGTTAAAAGCAATAGGCTTCTGAGCTGACAGCTTTGCTAACGTGCTATGTCCCTTTACCTTATCAATTAAATCTGTTACTAGCTGTGGGCTGAATAATGTTCCTCTTGATGTTTCTGTTGCCATCTGTTTCTTCTCCTTCTTAATCATTAGTATTTAGATTCTGCAATAATGATGAATAGAACTTATTCTCACTATTGCTTTCGTTTTCAATGCTCTTCAAGGGTGGCACTTGCTGCGTTGGCTTCATAAGCTCAACCATTGACTGAGCATCCTTTGTGATAGCTTCTTCATCCTCACCAACCAAACGACTTGCTAACTCATAAGGCAATCCCGCTTTCAATGCGACACGCTGCTTCAATGCTGATTTTTCATAATCAGCCACCTGTTTCTTAAGCTCCTCGACCTGTGCATTGATAGAATCACTGCTTTTTGTCTGATCGTCGATTGTAGTATGCAAGCTACCGTTTTCTTCCTCCAATTCCTTCACACGCTTCTTAAGCTGTTCATAATCACTATACTTCTCGCGTTCCCGAGCTACACGAGCTTTAATGATTTCGTCCAGTTCCTCCTGTGTTTCAATTGTCTTAAATTCAGGCATATATATGCCTCCTTTCTCCTCATTTTCCCGTGAGTGCGGTGATTTTTATATTAAAAAACACCTTCGTGAAGGTGCTCCTAATATCTGATTCGTTGTTTTGCCTTTGGCTTCGTGTTATGACATGCCCAGTGGGCAAGCAATGCACTGTCCATAAGCGCTATATCAATATCATCAAACTGTGACTTGTATCCAAACCCACCGTTTGATCCTATGTTTCTCTTTTCGCAGTTCGTTGCTACCTTCGTCAGTGATGGCTGGCCATTATGACATATCGTCTTCTGATATATGCCCTGCTCCCACAATGCATTGGCATTGATGATTTCCTTCACTGTCGGCAATATGACATTCTTTATCCTGTAATCCTTCAGTTCGTCATCAAGCATCTTCTGGCCATTTGCACCATCAACTACAACCTGCGCAACGTCTGCATTCTTTATGAAGTCTACAATCCATAGATTTCCATTTCTTACTGACTGACAATCAATCGTTTCTATAAAAATGCGTTCATCATCAGTCCTTACCGCAATGCTCAATGCAACGTTCGTTCCATCCTGGCCATACTTGATTCCGACAAACAGCTTTCCATTAATATCAGGAATTTTATCAATCTTCAAGGCATTCCATTCCGTTTCCGAGATTGCTGATTTCTGATTGTATGTCGGCCAGAATCCAAGTCGCTGAACATTATGATCAAGCTTGTCGTCTCCCAGCTCAGCCTCAATCTTTCGCTCATTCAGGTGATATCCCATTGATGGGTTTGAGTTGTACCAGGCCTCTACATCATCTATCTCCTTCTCTTCATCTACTGACCATTCAGCCCATCCTGAATACTTTCCCTTTCCAAAAAGTACGGTACTGCGATAATTCGTGAAAACTGTACCGCTTGATACTGGCGTTGGAGGCGTACCACACATGACTGTCATTGGGTTATCACTATCAGTTACGGTATACTTAAGTGCTGACTCCTGCTCTATCGTGTATTCCTGTGCCTCATCAATGATAAGAAGGTCAAATCCTTCACCAAGCCCGCCATTTGATGTTCTCGTTCGATACTGGACAACTCCGCCAGTCTTATACAGTTCAATTCTCTCCTGTCCTTTGGCACGTATTGAATTGAAGTCCTCTCCATCAACATATCCCATCTTTTCAAGGTATTTTTTCACCTTCTCAAAAGACGAATGTGATGTGCTTATTCTATGGGCGGTATGAAGCATGTTCAACCCATTGTGAAGCCCCCATAGCTCAAGCATGTAGAGAATTTCAGACTTTCCGTTTCTTCGAGGAATGGAATATCCGAACTTCTGATGAACCCAAAGTCCTTTCTTATCAACTGCCATGATTGGCTCCAATAAATTGTACTGCCACTTATAGGCTTTCAGTCCAGTCTTTTCATAAATCTCTATTGCTTCCTTGAATTTAGACCTCTTCTTTACATATTTTAGAATGACTGATTGAGTAGGCTTCTGATTTCCAAATCTCTTCTTTGCCATTTCTCCACCCTTTCAATCTAAATGTTGCAAATATCTTTTTAATGCTTTATAATTTTCTTGAAGAAGGAAATAATCTTGGTCCCATTGGACTGATGGTTATTTCCTTTTTTCTATTATATCAATTACTTTTTCAAGTCTTTTTATAATAACTATGTTTGTCTCTCTTCTTCTTGATTCATAGATTTTTTGTAATTGATTATAGATATCTTCATCTGAAAGAGTTGATTTTGAAAAATCAAGAATAAAATTATTTGCTTGTTTTTTAGATTTTTTCATGTTTCCATCAATGACATTCTTCCCACTTCCCTGAATCTCTTTTAGGTCGAATTTTTTTCCATCTATTATATAATCAGGTGTTGACACTCCAAGAGGATAGTTAACTCTAGGTACCATACTGACATCTTTTCCAAACATTTTAGAAACCCATTCGGCAACTTCTTTTTCTTTTTTAGTATATGCTAATGTCACATGCTTACCATCAACATAATATTTTTCATCATTGAATTCCCAATAATTTAAATTTAATACTTTTCCTTTTCCTGAATGTTTTAACCATTCTTTTTTTATACTTACATATGATTCATATTTATCATTTCCTAATTTTTTCCTTACTTCAATTTTTTTTACGTCTTTCCATGTCTTACTGTGCACGTTCTGGACTTTTCCATCTCCTGGATAGTAATCAACCGTACATCTACAGTTCTGATGACGTCTGTATACATCCTTAGGAACATCAGGATAAGCATATATTCCAGCAATCGACCTGCACCACTTGCAGCATTTTCCACTCTCTTTTCTTATGATCCTTGGAGTCAAGCCCTTCTGATAATGAATGTCAGCATTTTCTCTTATGCTGTCATCTACGATGCTCTGACTGAAGTTCACTATTGGCTCATCCAAAATCCATTTGACATTATCAAATCTATCTTCAGACGATGCCCTGTTTACTATTCCATCAATTCTATCCTGATTTAATACAGGCTTGACAACCTTCAATCCTATCTTAGCCTTTGTGTTAAGAGCCTTCTGTGTCTTAGCTGCATAGTCAGCAATGATGTCATGATTTCTTGACAGCGTATCGTTAATTATCCTGTTTGCGATATTGTAGTACATCTTCCCGTTTGGAAGAACATCAGAGGATATATTCTTTCCTAAAACATTCGCTAATGTTCTTCCTATTTCTATTGAGTACTCATTCGCATCCAGATAAGTCGCCGTACCTTTATCTAGCTTCCCAATCAAATCGGAAATCTTGCTGTTGCTGCTGATTTGCCTTTCAAAGTCTTTCTTTATCCTTTCAAGAAGATCCGGCGTGATATCCTTCACCAATCCTACTCACCTTCTCCTGCTTCTTCAGTCGGCAACACTGGACGTGCGCTTTCATCACCTTTCACTCCTGTAAGGTCCCTAATCGTCTCACCTGTAATATATCCAGGCAATGCCTGATTGAGCTTGATAGCGCCATCTCCAATAAGAGTAAGTGTATTGGCGTCCGCTTCAAACAATGGTTCCCATTTCACTTCAGTATTGACGAACTGGCTTCTAAGATACTGAAAGTCATCTCTCAGACATGAAGCTACGTAGGCAACATTCAATAATCCTGTACCGATAGAACGCTGGGCCTTTCTTCCTGCAAGTCTAAGGTTCTCATGGCTTGCCTTGATTGCCTCAACGCTTGAAGGATTGTCAGAAGCGAATCCAAGGTCGTCCATTGTCAGTCCCATCTCCCCTGCAAAGCCAGCGGCAGCTGTCCTCAGCTGTTCAGTAAACGGACTCATGCTTGAAGTCGTGAACTGGCCCACAGTTGGCTTGTTTCCGTTCTCATCATTGCTTATCTGAAGCATGGAAGATATTGTTGCTCTCCATGTGTCAAGAGGCTCCGCATCAGCATCCATGCCTAGCACATATTTCTGTGGAAATGAATAGAACTCCGCAGTAATGTCGGCACGCTCCAATGTTCTCTTTGCATATCTCTGATAGTACATACCTGAACGAGTGATGCGGCTTCTTCCAAAAGGTCTTACTGCGTCAGGACGATGAATGACAGGAACCAGCAGTGGTGTTTTTGCATGATTTGTGATTATGTAATCCTTCTTTCCTTTTTCCATGAAAAGCGTATATTCACCAGTGAAATATGCTTCAAGAACAGGATTGTCCGTTGCATCATCTCTCTTCAGCACTGCATATCCTTCCGTTAGAAGTCCTGTAATCGGATCAAGAATGCCCGTAGCATTGTATGCTTCAATCACCTGAAGTCTTGGCATTCCATTTTCATCATTCGAGATATAAACAAAACAACATGCTCCTATCAGTGTTGATAGAACCACGTTGTCAAAAAAGATATCGGGGTTGTTCTGCTTGAATATTTGATTGGCGTCATAATCATCATTTGCAAATTCCCTGAAGATAAGTCTGTCAGCCAGGCTGTCAACGCCCTTTGCACTCCATCCAAGGACTGCCCTATACTTTTCCTTCATTTCTGGCGGTATAGTCAGTCCATAGTCAATATCAACGTACTTCATTGCATACTGCTTATATCTCATTTTTGCTCTTGCAGATACTGATGCCAGCTTTGACCTTAAGTATGCTATTCCTTTATATTCCATGTTCTTTTCCTTTCCAGTTGAGATTTTCGCACGAGAAAAAACGTACAGTGACGGCGTGAACCTCCGTGAGACGTTTGGGTAGGTGGATACCCCCCCGCTAACTCTTGTATTTTTTCCATTCAAACGTTTGTGGCAGATTTCTATTTCCTATTATTTTTTTGCCGTTTTTCATATCCTTCATGTCAGCATACAATTTATCACTTTTTTGCCTGTTGCATGACCAGTGCGCAAGCTGAAGGTTATTGATATCAGAAGGATGTCCGCCCTTTGCAATCGGTATAATATGATCAATCACAGGGCTTAGCGGATTCGGATAGCGCAGTGACTTGTCAACAGGCTGTCCGCAAATTCCACATATGTTCTGCGTTGCCAGGATTCTTTTCTTGTTCTTCTCGAATGCCGTTCTATGCGGCCCGCGTCTATCCTCTCTCATATACTTCCTTCTTTCTAAAACATAAAAAGGAAAGCATCATACTTGAAGTTCGGGGACTTACTTCATGCTTTCCTTACACTAACATAATACCACTAATTAAAGTACAGTTTGGTACAGTGTTAAGATCTAATCAAATTGAACAAATCTTCCTTAGCCTTAGGATACAGCGTCTGCTTAACATGACTAAGAGAGTAGTGCAGCATACAAGCTATATCTTCAAGGCTTTTTAATCTTATGAACTTAAAATACATTATCCTGTATGAGTCCTGATTGTATTCCCTCAGCTTCTCTATAGCATCCTCAATCTCCCTCATGTATTCCTCCAGCTCCTGTTTTCTTTTCATGTCTCTATTGTAAATACTGGAAGTGTCAGCATGAGCTGTTGTCCTTGTCTCGTCACTGAATTCTACTGATCTTACATACGTGTATGAATCCAGAACAAGCCACTCATAATAAGCATTTCTATATCCGCTCAGGAACTTGACAAGCTCCTGCTTTGAACTTATTTCAACATTCATTCCTCTTCTCCGATACGGCTACTGATAATTCCTTTATAGCATTGTTAATCATCTCTTTTTATTCCTCTCATTTCTGCTACCATATTCCTTCTTTCCATGCTGATCTGTTCCCTTGCTCTTGACAGCACGACAAGTATGTCACTGCTTGCTCCCGTTTTTCGAAGCCTCATTTGCATGGACCGAAGCGCTTCTATATCATTGTGCATCTCTGACATTAGCTCAGCTCTTCTTCTCTCTTTGCTGTTCTTGTGATTTATGCAGTCAATCATACTCATGTATCGCATACCCCTTTCTCTCCATGAACTCTTTCAACCTGTCGCTTTTCAGCATGAGACTGAGATACCTGTCAATAATGTCGACTGTATCATGGTCGCTGTCAGCTATCGCCCTTTCAAGCCTTGACTGCGCAATCCTCATGTGCGCTCTTGCGCTTACTGCATTTGCAACGCTGCTGTGAATTTCATCTTCTAGTTTATTTGTTATTCCATAAGGCAACTTCACGAAAAAGTATCCATTGCAGCAGTGAAACCGTTTCGCATACTGATGGACGTATCCTGCCAATTCAAGTCCGACAAGTTCAGCGCATTCACTCGCAGATCCGATGAACACTATCTGGCTTTTTCTTATGACGATGAATTGATACTCATTTCTTGGCATCTTTTCCTCCATTTTGCTTCTTTCATGTTGTCGAATAACATTACATTATCCTCGTTTTCCTTTTTCCTTGTTTCTTCTTGTTTTTCCTTGTGTTTTTGACCATCTTTTTAAAAAAAGGTTTTTGAAGTTTTTCGGGTGTCTTTTTGACACTTCATAGCTTGTCATTCAGCGTCTTTGACACAACAAACTTGAATGTTCGTCTCTCCTTGGTAATAACCTTCTCTCTTGTCCGTGGATTTACCATTTCGCGCTCATGACGATGTACTGGCACGAATGCACCAAATTTATGAAGCAGCACTCTTTCATCCATTAGCGTCGTGAGATCTATGATTTCACCAAGTGCTTCATTAATAATCTCTTCAACCTCCTTCTGCGTAATCCCTGTGTTTCTTGCTACTGATCTAATCAGTTCTGACTTGTTCATTTCAATCGTTACCTTTCCTTCCAGTCTTCATTCTTATAATTTTCACGTTCCTTTTTGATGCGAGCTGTTCCAATGATTATTCCTATATCAATCACACCGATTGCAATGACTAAAGCAGCTATCAGCATGATTATTAACATACTATCCTTCATCATTCATCTCTTTATAAAGCAATCTAATCTTCGTCTTAAGTCTTTCGCATTCAGCAGTCTTATTCTCAAGCTTTCTATTCAGCATGTCGTAATGCTGCAAAAGCTTGACACGCTTACTGTATTCACTCTTGAGCTCCATTATCAGTCCCTCCCTCTCATAGAAAATCGTCTCAATGCATCCTGATAATTTCTTGTAATCCTCTATCTCCTTCTCACTGTCTGACTGCAACATTTCAGCAATCCTACTTAGCGGCAGTCTCTCAAGTTTCTTTTCCGCGTCCATCTTTCAGCCATCTTTTTGTTGTCGAATAACTCTATATTATCCTCGTTTTCCTTATTCCTTGTTTCTTCTTGTTTTACCTTGTGTTTTTGACTATTTTTTAAAAAATAACTTTTTGATATTTTTATGGTATTAATATTGCAATTCTGATACCTTTTCTAAAGCTTTTGTTAACTTCTTGTTGTAGCTTTCTAAATATTCCTTAACGATTGATGTAGCAAATGTTGGCACATCCTTTACTTGTTTCTTTTCAGTTAGTTTCTCTAACATTTCCATTTCTTCCCAATCTAATGTGATTGTTACTGTATTTTCTGTTGTCATTGTTCTTCTCCTTTATACTCTTTTCTTTCACATTCTTTTTGATATCTACATTTCAAAGTTCGTAGGTATTCTTCGAATTGGATTCTTGCATCCATCACTTCTTCGCACCCACAATGTTTGCACCTGATAAGTTTTTTACTTATTAGCAATCCATTATGAACGATTAAATTAACTTCTCTTTTCTTTTTAAACCTCCCACAATGTGGGCAATAGTAATCAGGTATTTGCATACAGCCTCCTAATACTTCATTTTTTCTAGTTTTCTTTTCTTTTCAGCTTTTGATGTTTGAGTATATATTGCGGTAGTATTAACATTTGAATGGCCCATTATCGATGCTAATTCTGATAACGAAGCTTGCCCATTTTCTTCTACCCACTTTTGGCCAAACATGTGGCGCAATGAGTGCGGATGAACTTTCGACATGTCTATTCCTCTACAGTATCCCGCAACCTTTTTTAAATCTCTTCTTACAACATCATCATCAATGCTCCCTCCTTCTCCAGTTCCTACAAATATCGGACCGCATTCTAAATCGTGTTCCTTTGCATATTTTAGAAGCTTTCTTTTTAAATCACCTCTTACCGGTATTTCTCTTGTTTTTCCTTTGTTTCTTACAGTAATAATTCCTGTTCTATCACTTAAGTTTTCTACCGTAAAATACTTTAATTCGCCTATTCTGATTCCTGTATAAGCTATGATTTGCATGATGTAGTATATTTCCATCATGTTTTTCTTTTTGGCCATGCGTAGCATTCTTTTAAAGTCTGTTGGCTCTAATACATTATCTACACTTCTTTTTTCTTGCTCTTTTTCAAGTTTTAGTGTATTCGGCGAAATGTATTTCTTTAATTTCTCTCTTTGGAATCCTGGTTCATTAATTGATAATTCAACGTATTTAATAAACTTATTTGTTATGATCAGATAATTATTGATGGTTTTGATTGAATATTTGTTTAGCAGCATCTTTTTATATTCAATCAAATCTTTCTTTGTTATCTCTTCCTCTTTGAAGAAATCTATGAAACGCTGACATACACGCTTGTATTTCTTATAGGTACGTTCCGCCTTTTCATCCATCACTTCATCATCAATGAATGCATCCACATACTCTTCGAGTTCGCTTTTCCTTAGATTTGCCATTATGCCACCCCAAAACATGATGTTAATTTGTTTTTAGATGCCCATTTATTTACAAAATCAATTACTTCTTGTTCTGGCACTCTATTTCTAAAAGCTCTACATTGAATTATCTTCTTTTGTTTTAATTCTAATGTTACGTATGGTTCTTGATCATGTTCTTCTTTACGTATCAAGAATATTGCTGTTTCCCTATCAGCTACTCTCTTATCGTATGTTTTAACACAATGCTCTAGTTTTTTTGATTCATCTATTAATTCCTGTTGGCTTAATACTGCTCTTATTATTAATCCAGAATCTTCATAGTTTAGTTTTTCTAAATCCTTTGCATATGATGCAATCTTCTTTGTTACTATTTCACTACGTTTAACATTCATTTGTTTTGTTGAATCATCATGTGCTTTTACAAATTCTTTTGGATATAGTGTTGATGCTCTCATTTGATATCCTAGTTCATCTATATTTTTGATGTAATCAATGTAATCGTATGTGCTTATGTTGTTTTGTACTACATATTCCAACATTCTTTTTGTAGGTGTGATTTTTCTTTCTACAAATACAATCGCTTTTTTACACTCTTCTTCCGTTAAATGCATTTTTACGGTTATATCTTGCACTTTTCGATAGTCTACCAATGATATTCCTGATTGCAGATACTTCAATTCACCCTTTGTTACACCTATTTTTTTTAGGCCTTTTTTTGATTTTTTCATGTATTTTGTTTCTTTAATTAGATGCTCTAATCCCATTTTCGTTAACATTTCAACATCATTGTTCTTTTCGTATCTCATGAGATAGTAGAACATTCCATCTATTCCCTGGTATTCCCTCGACTTTACGTGTTCATATGCCGAGTATTTATGCACACTCCTACTGAGTATTCCTCTGTAATCGTTGTAGTTCGCAAATTCGTATATATCTATTGAACTTCTTCCAATCATGTCAATTGCAAACGACTTATATGAGTGTATTTGCCATCCAAACTCGTCCTCGTACTTCCATACCTTGATTCCCATTCCAGCATACAGCCTTTTCGTGACCATCTTCGAGCATCCTGCAAGCTGTCTCTTCACTTCAGTAACAAAGCAGTATCTCTTCCTTTTCTCATATCCCTCTTCCATGTAGAACGTTCTAGCAAGAAGTCTTTTCCTGAACGACGAGAATACAGTGATGAAAATCTTGTTTGTTGGGCCTCTTCTCTTTGATACTGGCCATTCTTCATCTTTCAACATAAATCTTTTAAAATTGTTGATGTTGTATTCTTTGAATTGATGTGTTTTCAACTCACTTACTAACTTACTTTCTTCTTCTGGTGTCATATCTATGCTCCCATTAAATCAAAGATTGTTAGATTATCTGCATGATCATCAGTTTTCTTCTTTGCTTTAGCAGCTTGTTTCTTTACTTTTTGTTCTTCTTTTTTCTTCTTTTCTTCTTCTTTGATTTTGTTTAATTCTTCTTTAACACGTTCACTAACGAGTTTGTTGATGTCCTCTTCGCTTGGTGCTTTAGTTTGTTGTTCTTGTTTCTTTGGTTGTACTTTTGTCTTTGGTGATGTTGCTACTGTTCCTGATACCTTTTCTACTTTTAAATCATCTTCATCGTAGTAATGTATGGCCAACGATAACGCTTCATCATCAGACATTACTGCACATGAACCACTTCTTTTGTTTTTAGCGCATGACATTAAATAGTTCATGCATTCTTTTAAATCTTTCTTTGGTTTTGATAACTGCTCTTTGATATCTTCTCTTGTCCTAAGCATCTGACCAAGATATGTTATTGCAGCATCATGCTCGTATTTCTTCATGTCCTCTTCAAACTTCATCTTAGACTCCCTCGTTTTTCTCTTATCAGTCTTTTGTTCATTTCTCTTAAACGGCAGAAATCCTTGTATAGCTCTTCCTTTGAAATAACTGTTATGTCACATTCAAAATCCAGCCTTTTCTTTAGCAGCGTGTTTTCTTTCTTTAACTCCCTTATTGCTTTTGAATGTGATCTTCTTGTCCATGTTTCCTTCTGGGTATCGAGTTTTTTTACATTTTCCTTCAGTTCAAGAATCTCCTTTTGTTGTTCCTTTAACTTTTTTGACTGAGCACATACCAAATCGTTCTGAACCTCAATGAACCTGTCCTGCTCATTGTACTCATCCAGCAACTGCTTATATGCATCTATCAGCCTCTTGACCTTCTCATCGTACTTTCTGAGATTTTCTGCTATTTCCTTGTTCGTCATATATTCGTTCACGGTATTGCCATCCTGACGTAGAAATATGTTCTTGAATTGAATTGATTGAATAATGCTCTTTCTTCGCAGTAGATTAATCCTGGATATAGTTTTTCAATCGTTTCTCTTATTACATTTTGATTAGATATCATTTCTCTAATCTTTTTCATTGATAACTTTGTGTATGATTTAGTTATCTTTGGTTGTTTTAAACCTTTTGAACAATTCCAACGTTTCTTTCCTTTCTCTCTATCTTTTTCTTTTGTAAGATAGTTTGCTAAACCGTTTAACCCTTCCTTATCTTCTTTGATTCTTCTGGTATTGTTTCTACGGCCATATGGCCATAGGCTCTCTAATTCATCCATTGACATTTCATGATCAATAATCATGTGGTGATGAAATCTCTTTTTACTTCTTGGATTGTATTCGGTGATGTAGATATATTTAGCAGCACTCATGTTATTCTTCTTTCGATACTTGTTTATCTTTCTGATATAGTATTGAAATTTCTTTAATGCTTCTTCTTCTGTGTTTGGCAAATGTTCATCATCATATGTTAATGTTGCCCAGATATCGTTATCTCCAAAATTACAATTGATTAATCTGTTTAATGATTTTCTAGCGTTCTTATCGTTCAGGTTTCTTCTTGATCTGTTAGATTTCCTTTTGACTTCTTTTTGTTTCTTTAGCTGATGTGATGTATATTCCGGATATATCTCTACCTCTTTAACTTTTCCAGAAGTGATAGTTTTAGTAACGTATGCACATTTAATCTTTCCTGTTTTTAAGAGGTTTGCTATTTCATCTTCCGATGCTTTGTTTATATCCGTATCAAACGTTTCATCAACATCATATTCTATGTATTTCTTTTTCATGATTGATACGAAATGTTATCACCCATAACGAGGACGATAACCGCTTGTTATACCACCCTTTTTTCAATGTGAATTTTCACATTAAAATTGACAAAATATCATAAAATTTAGTATAATATAGATGTCTTAAGGGATAGCGATATACACATTTAGCGGTGATGATATATCGTTTTTTTTTATTCCTTTTTTTAATCTTCATCAGAAGCCATTTCATTTAAAACCCTACTATGATCTGCAAGAACCTTTGCGATACCAAAGAACGCTGTAAACCAAACGATTACAATAGCAAATGCACTTAATGTTGGTTCGAAATCATCCAACATTAATATTGGTGATAATAGAACTTCAATCACAATTAATGTGATATCAACGCTTTTTCTAAAATATTTCTTTTTCATGTTTCTTTACCTTCTTTGCATCCTGGTATTCTTTTTTGAGATTATCATCATTCCATGCTGTCACGATCAACGAACCTATATACTCAACAAGCTGTTCCATCCTGATTGATGGAACTTTTTTCAGTTCAATGTTCTCCAGTATCTTCATATGATTGCTCCTTTCGTTCTGTTCATGGAGTCAAGGCAGGATGCCAAGTTTACGAATAAATAGGGAGGGTTATATCAAATAGATGGTATTATCCGTGCCAGTCAGCTGCCATAGAAAATAGAAAAGGGATAATTATGATAAGATAAACATTATTGATTTGTGGCATCCTGCATTCGCTCCACGAGCTATTTGGTTGTTTGTCAATTGTCTCCTTTCATGTAGAATATTTATGAAGGGAGGTGAAAACATGGGCAATGAGCCATTAAAACCAGGTACAGATAATGCGCCATCTGGGACATATGTCGAGAAAGGCCCCAGAGGCGGCAAAGTAAGAAACCCTAGAGTCGTCCATATCGAGCCAGGAAGACGCCTTCCTCCAACTCAGGACAAGGGAAATACCTGGAAACGCAGTAAATAGCTTTATGCTAGTCCAGCCTGTTTACCCATTCAGGCTGGATTTCTTCTTTCCTCCTTGAAAAGATAAAGCACTGACCAAAAAAATTAATCTGGATCCATGCCTCTACCCAACACTTCCCATTTTCTTTATATCTTGTTATGTAATGATGAATCATATAGTTCCTCCTCTAATCCAGCTTTTTCATCAGAAAGCCTAGCTCATTCTCCGACAGAACAAGATAGAGTGCAGTCGAAAGCGACTTTATCAGCTTCTCATCGTCATTCTCTTCATCAAACCCTAGCTGTGCCAATATGGCATGCATGATCTCATGCAATAGCGTTATGTTCTTGTCCTGCTCTGAAATGCCACTCTTTATCAGTATCTCTGCCGATTGATATCTGCAGATTCCTACAAGTGTCTCATCATCATTTATCTGTGATACTTCCTTTACTGTATAGGTAATTCCAAGTATCCTTAGTTTCATGACTACGAATTCCATCTTTTTACTCCTTTGTTATGACATAACTCATTTGATACATTTTTATGAGAGCCCCCTTTGCATGGGCTCTTTTTATGCAGCGATGAACGAGACCGCTGCATAAATCAGTGATGTGGTAGTTATTGAGATGAATAGTCTTAACAGTTTCTTTTGAAGACTCAAACTATCTTCTTCAAAGTCGGTGTAGAGTTCGCTGTTTATGAGCTTGGGATGTTTCAGCTTCATCAGATCAGCCCAAACAGAATCATGAACATCAATATATTTAATGTTGTCATCATTGCTACCGCTGCTATAAACTCAACTGCCATCAGTAGTCTTCTGGCTTTGTTTGTCAGTCTCATGCCTGTTCTCCTTTCTTGCATCTCTCCCATTTGATGCACTGTAGGTTCTCATATCTTTAGTAAGAGCCTTATGATAATGACCGTCAGAATTCCTAAAACGAATGCTGTAATGCTCATGCGATGAATATCTCCTAATGTGCTGTTCTTCTGCTGTTGAGTTCCTCCAATAATGCACTGATGAGCGCATCGCTTGGAGCTCTGTAGAAGTGGTTCATGTATTCCTCAAATGCCTTTCTTGGAATGTGAACGCTTCTCGTTCCTCGTTCCGTTTTTGTGAAGCTTCCTGGAAAGCTGCCGTTCTCAATAGCATTAATGATGTACTCTCGAGATTTATGAGTTATCTTCATCACTTCATCTACACTGATGTTTTCCGATTCCATAAATTAGCCTCCTTGAAATACGGTTTAACCGTTATTTATATTTAAAAAAATAATCTGATTGTAATTAACTTTATATAGATCTTCTATCTTTTTTATTAAAAGTACATCCGGATAAGTTTTTCCTCGCTCATAATTAGAAAGAGTATCAACGCTAATATGTAGCTTTTTAGCTGCTTCAGATTGTTTAAAGCCTGCTTTTTCTCGGGCTGTTTTAAGTGTGTATTTTTCATTTTCATTCATAGTTTTTAACACCTCCTCATGTCTTACACGTTTTATTATATACGGTTTAACCGTAATGTCAACGGTGAAACCGTAATTTCTTATATTTATATTGAGTTATTTACGTCTTTAACATAATATATAAGTGAGGTGAAACTTATGAATAACAACTTAGGTAATAAAAAAACAATGGCTAAAAATCTCAAACATTATATGAGTAAAAATAATATATCAAGAAACCAATTATCTAAATCTTTAGGCATAGCATATACAACTCTTGCTGACTGGTTAAATGCTAAAACATATCCAAGAATTGACAAGATTGAAATGCTTGCTAATTATTTCGATATCGAGAAATCTGATTTGGTAGAAGAAAAGACTTCAAACCTCAGTGCGCCACGTGATGTATCTTTCATCACTATTCCTCTCTATGGTGATATCTCATGCGGAAACGGCATGTTTGTAGACGATAATATTATCGATACTATTGAGGTGGTCGCTAATGGGCTGACTGGTGATGCTTCCGACTACTTCGCTCAGATAGCAAGCGGAGACTCAATGATCAATGCCGGCATCGAAGACGGCGACCTACTAGTTTTCAAGAAGTCTAGCGTCATCGATAATGGCCAGATTGGTTCATTCTGCATAGATGAGAGCATTGCTACCTGCAAGAAGTTCAAGGAAGGCGAGACGTTCATACAGCTCATACCTATGAATCCTAGCTATGACCCTATCGTCATCGATCTCAACAATGCTAACTTTAGAGTTGTGGGCATTCTTAAGAGGGCCATAAAGGAATTTGAATGATGAAAAGCAAACAGCCCAAATTCATAAAATACAAAAGAGGACAATTAATCTTAGTAAATTTCAGCCCATCGATTGGAAGTGAAATGTATGGCAAGCATTTTGCGATTGTTCTTACAAAACATGACAGTGCAAATAATGGAGTATTGACAGTGGTACCACTCAGCTCAAAATACAAACATTACTATCTAGATCTTGGCAATTTAGTAAATAAATATTTCTTGCCTAGAATAGATGAAGAACAAGCTAAACTTGCAGAATTAATGAACGAGATAATGGCCAATTTTGAACTAGACAACAATTATGTAGATAAAGAAAAAAATATTGTTCGAAAAACAATCAATAATCTTCTTGATATCGAAAAATTATTAGAGATTTATAACAATAAATCTAAGAATTCCTATGCTCTAACACAGAACATTACGACTATAAGTAAATATAGAATTATGAAGCCACTAAGTAAGTATGATCCAATAAAGAAATTAATTGTAGAGGATGATATTTTAGACAAGATAGACAATGCACTTATACAAAATTTTATATCTAAAAGAATTGAAGTTGACAGCAACGAAAAAAATGGTATTATAAATAATGAACAAGGGCTTTGACGCCACGAGATTCAAAACACAAAGGCCTTAGCGCCACGAGACTGGAGACTTCTATTATCAATGAAGTCTCCTTTTATTTTAAACAGCAAAAAAATATAATAAATACTTTACAAACATAAAACTAAGCAGTATATTTTAGATAAGCTTTAGAGATTCCTAAAGCAATAATTTTAAACAAAGCTTAGTTGTAAACCCCCGTTATATCTGGGAACGGTTGAAGCTAAGCTTTTTATTTTATGGAGGAACCTATATATGAGACATGATGATTATACTCTTACCGCAATATTGGTTGATGGTGGTTTTTACCGCAGAAGAGCATATAGCGTTTTTGGAGACGTAAATCCTTATGAACGTGCAAATGAACTAGAGGAATATTGTATGCGTCATTTAAGAGAACGAAAAGGATATAGGCATAGACTATATAGAATTTTTTATTATGACTGCCTTCCTATGGATGGAGTTATATACAATCCTTTTACAAAATCTCAAGTTGATATGAAGAAAACAGATACATATCAGTGGTCAATAGATTTTTTTGACTGTCTAAAGAAAAAGAGAAAGTTTGCTCTTAGATTTGGAAAACTTGCTTCTAAACAAGCTCATTTCACGTTATCCAATAAAGCATTTAAAGACCTTTGTAATGAGAAAAGAAATTTTACCGATTTGACCCAGGCGGATATAATTTTCTCTGTTGATCAAAAAGGTGTTGACATGAAAATTGGTCTTGATATTGCTTCACTAGCCTATAAAAAGCAAGTCAATCAAATAGTTCTCATATCTGGTGACAGTGACTTTGTTTCAGCAGCTAAACTTGCGAGAAGAGAAGGTATTGATTTCATTTTAGATCCTTTAGGAGCTAAAATAAAAGATGATTTATTTGAACATATTGACGGCTTACAAACCGTTGATAATAGATATAAAAGTAAATAACAAAAAAAGACTAGGAACCGCCATTCCTAGTCAAGCTAAATCCCCCAAACCAAAAAGGAGCCTTTAGCATACTCAATTCTAGCACATTGATGTATTATAGGCAAATACATATGAAAGGACATGATGCATTATGCCTAGAAACGCAAGATTTAGACGTAGGCCAAACAATACAGGTACCGTGGTTAAATTATCAGGAAAGAGAAGAAAGCCCTACTGCGCGAGAATATCGGGCGGAGAGAGGGACGTGATAACAGGAAAGAAGAAGCAGGTAAGCATAGGGACATTCGAGACGAGGGAGGAGGCACTCAATGCCCTCTCGATCTATTCGCTCACGAAGTCAAGGAAGATGTCCAGGGATGAGGCTGACGAAGTGGCACCCGATCTCTACGACCGCATCATGGACGCAACAAGGAGGAAAGTGCCAACGTTCCTGGAGATATTCGAAATCATAAGCACGGAGGACCTTTCCGGCCTATCGGCATCTGCAAGGAGGGGCTATAAATCATGGATAAAGCACTTCAGTTCAATCCATGACAGAAGAATTGACACGATCACGCTTGCTGACCTCCAGGACATCTTCGACAGGGACGCCTCAGGAAACGGCACGCAAGTCCATATGAAGATGCTGTGCTCGAAGATATATAAGTATGCAGTCATCCACCAGTACATCTCAAGGGACTCTGACTACACATCGTACATCAGGGTGGCTGGATTCAGCCAGTCGGACAAGCATTATCCATTCTCAATCGACGAGATACGAAGGCTGAAGGAGCTGGACACTCCCGAAGCTCATCTCATCCTCATCTACATCTATACAGGGTGCAGGGCCTCCGAGCTTATTGGGATCAGCAGGAATGCAGTCCATATTGACGAGACATGCAGCGATGACGGAAATGAAATGACAATCAGCTACCTCGTAGCCGGCTCCAAGACAGATGCTGGAAGGAACAGGGTGATACCGATACACGATGATATCAAGGGCTATGTCACCGAGGTACTGCTGAAGGAAGGTGACAGGCTTGTCGACTGCAGCTACAGCCGTCTCAGCAGGATGCTTGCATCCGTGAATGATGCGCTTGGCACCAGCCACACGATGCATGACACAAGAAAGACGTTCGCATCTCTGTGCCAGCTTTACAGCGTAAACATCTACGTGCGCAAGAAGGTTCTCGGACACAAGATGAATGACATAACTTTCGATGTCTACACAAACGAGTCGAAGAACG
>OCTW011616055.1_pt1 | contig 31886 bp, 28 predicted proteins | sample 1539671 | NCBI WGS metagenome assembly OCTW01 (sample SAMN02144230, study PRJEB22623) | gut metagenome | biome: sheep rumen | host: Ovis aries | place: New Zealand | reverse complement strand
GCCTTGTCATGCAGCTCCGCCTTCCGGATCGGGGTATCGCTCTTCGATTCGACCATGCGGTGCCAGTGGTATGTCATGTGGTGGGTTTTCAGAGGGGCCTGTTCAGGCATTTTATCTGCTCCTTCCTTTACTGTGGTCCGTTTGCTTCATCTGTTCCCGCGTCCGGACGGTACCGCCGGGCCACCGCCTCCGCCGTTCTGATGCCGTCGATGGCCGCCGACATGATGCCGCCGGCATACCCGGCACCCTCCCCGCAGGGGTAGAGCCCGCGGATGTTCGACTGGAAGCTTTCGTCCCGCGTGATCCGCACCGGCGAGGATGTGCGGCTCTCGAGTCCCGCGACCAGCGCCTCCGGCCCGGCAAACCCGGGAATTTTCCGCTCGAACGTATGCATGCCCTCGATGAAATCCGCGGTCAGCATCTCCGGCAGCAGCGCATGCAGCGGAGCCCGCGCGCTTCTTCCCTTAAGGCAGAGCGCCTCCGTCTCTTCCGCCGTCAGGGGACGGACCTCCGTGTCCGCTGAATACGGGTCACGGAACGCACGCTCAAATTCGGTGAAGCGCTCGACCGGAATCCGCCCGGCCGCGAGAGACGCGGCGCATCTCTCGAGCCTTTCCTGAAAATGCAGGCCGTCCAGCGGGCCGTCTCCTCCGACCGTCTCCGCTCCGACCGTCATCACGATGGCGCTGTTGGCCCGGGCGGAGTCCCGCGCGTAGTCGCTCATCCCGTTCACGGCCAGTCCGCCCGGTTCGGAGGATGCGTCGACGATATAGCCGCCCGGACACATGCAGAAGCTGTAGACGCCGCGGCCCGAGGCGGCGCGGGTCACCAGCTTGTAGCTGGCGGCCGGAAGGCCGAGGCGCGCCCTCTCCTCCGGAGCGCCGATGCCGTAGGCGCGCTCGTCGATCATCTTCTGGGGATGCGAAACCCGCAAGCCGACCGCGAAATCCTTCCGCGTGATGTCCGCCTGCCGTCCGTACAGCATCCGGATGGTATCCCGGGCACTGTGTCCCGGCGCCAGCACGCATACCTCCGTCTCCAGTCGGCAGGGTGCGCCGCCGTCCGATGGCTGCGCCAGAATACCGGTCAGCGCGCCGTCCCGGATGATAAGATCGGTCATCCGGGTGCGGAAGCGGACCTCTCCGCCCAGCCGGATGATCTCGTTCCGGATCGCCCGCACCACGTCCCGGAGACGGTCCGTTCCGATATGCGGATGGGACTCGTACGCAATCTCCTCCGGAGCGCCCGCCGTGATAAAGATCCGGAGCACCTCCGCGTTCCGGCCAAAGCGGTCTTTCACGTTGGTGGTCAGCTTCCCGTCGGAGTAAGTGCCGGCGCCGCCCTCCCCGAACTGGATGTTGGCGGAGGGATCGAGTTCGCCGGTTCTCCAGAACCGTTCAACCCGCTCCGTCCGCTCGGTCATCTCCGCGCCCCGCTCCAGAACCAGCGGCCGGTACCCCTGCTCCGCGAGCTTCAGCGCGCAGAACAGTCCGGCCGGTCCCGTACCGATCACGACCGGCCGGTGACGGAGAACGGGCGCGTCCGGCGCCGGAGACGGGAACGAATACCGGACCGGCTCTTTCCAGCGGATCTGTTTCTCTCCCGCCCGTTCGGCCCGCTTCCTCTCCTGCTCCGCGCTCTTTCCCTGAAGCGAAACCTCGACTGTGTAGACGTCCATCAGCTGCGGTCTCTTTCTCGCGTCGATGCCGTGCCGCGCGATACGCCAGGTGAACGGCTCGTCCCTCCCGAGACGGAGAAGCCGCCTCAGCTTTTTCTCCAGCGCTTCCCGTCCCGCGCCGCAGGGAATCCGGATTTCCTGTATCTCGATCATGTCTTTCTCTCTTTCAATCCGTTCTCAGCGGGCTGTTCCCGTCCCGCCGCGCAGCCATTGACTTCATGTTCCGTCTCTTCCCGGGCACCCTCCGGCCCGCAGCTGCATGCTCTCTTCTCTCCGAGCGCACTCCGGCCCGCGGCTGCATGCTCAGCCGCCCCCGAGGATCCGCCGGACCAGCGCCGGCTGCGCTGTATCCGGAGCCCGGGTATACAGGTCGATCGCGCCCTCGTCGCCGCTCCTGAAGGAGAAGGCCGGGAACAGAAACCCGAAGTCCGGCCGCCCGATCTCGTAGTCCGGAAGCGTCGGCGAAACCGTGCAGATGATGAAATCGTACACTTCCTCGGACTCATAGAGATACCCCTTGTCCGACGCCTTCATCGGAACGTCATAGACACCGTGAAAAACCGCCACCGCGTAGTCCGACGGCGATACATAGGAAAGGCCGATCTGCTCGTACAGCGCTTCCATCAGAAGATCGTTCTTCAGCCCGCAGCTGTGGATTCCGCGGAGAAGGCGCCAGAAGCCGCTGCCTTTTCCGGCCTCCTCCGGGAAGCGGCGCTCGCGGAGCTGCTCGTTGGTACGGGCAAACGGCACCGTCTTCGCGAGCTTCAGGTTCTTCGCCTTGTCTCCTCCGCTCAGATTCAGGAAGTTCACATTGAACGTGTTGTCGATCTCTCCTTCCGCCGTCATATACGCGCCGGCGATCCGGGTAAAGCAAGTACGCGTCGGAGTCATCCGACGCGTAAGCTCAAGCATGTCCTCTCTGTCAATCATCGTCAGCCGAGCACCATCTTCACGGCGCCGTACATGCCCGCGTCATTTCCCAGCTCGGCCAGCGCGATCTTCGTGCCCTCGCTGGCGTGGAACGCTGCCTCAACATAATACTTCCGCACGGTGTCGGTGAGGATGCTGCCCGCCTTGGAGACGCCTCCTCCGATAACGAAGATTTCGGGATCCACCACGCAGGAGATCATTGCCAGCGCCCGGCCGAGGATCCGGCAGACATGATTCACGATTTCAAGCGCGACGAAATCGCCGGCCTTGGCCGCGTCGAAGACGTCCCTTGCCGATGGAGACGCGATGCCGCGGAGAGAGGAGGGCTCTTCGGACTGCGCCAGCATCTCCTTCGCGACACGGGCGATCCCGGTTGCCGACGCGTACTGTTCAAGATGACCGTTCTTCCCGCAGCCGCAGATCAGCGTCTCATCCGGATTGACCTGGATGTGGCCGATCTCGCCCGCCGCCCCGAAGACGCCGGGAAGAATCTTTCCGTTCAGGATGATGCCGCCGCCTACCCCGGTCCCCAGCGTGACCATAACGACGTTTTTATGCCCTTTGCCGCCGCCCTTCCACATCTCGCCGAGCGCGGCGACATTGGCGTCATTGCCGACACAGATCTTTTCGACGCCGGTCAGCTTCTTCAGCTCCTCCGCCACATCGACGACGCCCCAGCCGAGGTTCACCGCACGGTTGACGATGGAGTCATGAATCACCGGGCCCGGAATATCGATCCCGATGCCTTCCAGTTCGTCCGGGCTGATCTTCCGGTCCGCGAGATCCTTCTTCACCGCCTTCGCGATGTCGCCGAGGATATACGCGCCGTCCTTCTCCTTCCGGGTCGGAATTTCATGCCGGTAAACCAGCTCTCCGTCCGTCCGGAAAAGTCCGATCTTCACCGTCGTTCCCCCGAGATCCACGCCAAATGCATACGATTTCATTTCAATTTTCCTCCCTCGCCCGCTTCATCGGAAGCCTTCTCCCGGCAGCGGCCGGACCGCGCCGTCAGACATCTTCCGATTGTGTCTTCTTATTCTACATCCAAACGGTGTGCTCCGTCATCCCGAATCTTTCCGAAAATGCAGCCGCTGTCCTGCTGCTCATCGCTGAGATCAATTGTCTTCAGCCTCTCATCCAGCTCCCTGCGGCGGTCACGGAGAAGCAGCAGCCGGTTGTATTTGTCATAGGCCTCGTTTCCGCATTCGCTGATGAACCTGAGCGCGTCGTAGCCGCCGGAAAGCTCCGTCAGGAACAGCACCATCTCCTGTCCCTCCCCGAATGTCTCCGCCAGAAAAGCAAAAGCCCGCGTCAGATGCGCCCCGGTCCGCCGGATCTCTTCCATCCTCCGCTGCTCACGGGCTGCGAACCACGCCTTCACGGCGCCCGACGGTTCCGCATCCGGCTGCGCCAGAACCGTCTCCAGTTCCTTCAGCGCCTGCACCGTCCGGCGTCCGGTCCGGGCGGCATTCTCGCCGATCAGACCTGCGGCTGTCCCGCCGGCCAGCCGCTTCTCCAGCTTATCCCGCTCCTCCTTAAGCGAGCCGCCGGCGATCACCCGTTTCAGAATATCCGCCAGCGCCCGCTGCAGCTCTTTCTGCTCTCCGTATCGCCGGAATTCTCCGTCCAGACGGTTCGTGAGAAGTCCGATCAGGCTGAGCTTCTCGTCAAACGGCGCCCTCGCGAGCTCCTCCGTTCCCTTCGTACAGGTCCCGTCCAGAATCCCGTCAATCCGGAAGACGCGGCTGTACCGGCAGTAGAGCTCGTAGTAGACCGCAAAATCCGCCGCGATCTCGGGATCCTCCAGATACTGCGCAGCCAGCGCCTCGTCCGCCTTCTTGCCGAGCTTCTCGTAAACCGTGATGATCCGCGAGAGATCCTCCCATCCGCGGGCCGTCACGAAACGGACCCCGTCCAGGTCCTGCTTCACCGAATAAAAGTGTTCCTTCCGGATCCCGAGATAGGAAAGGATCGAGCCGTGGACGCCCGCCTTTCTCGCGTATTCCTTCCAGACGCCGAGATCCGCCGTGATGTCGATCCGCTTCACCCGGTCGAGCGTCACGATATCGAGATCCCGCACCGACCGGTTGTACTCCGGCGGATTGCCCGCGGTCACGATCACGAAGCCATCCGGCACCCGGTGCGTGCCGAAGGTTTTGTACTGGAGGAACTGCAGCATCGTCGGCGCCAGTGTCTCGGAGACACAGTTGATCTCGTCAAGAAAGAGAATTCCCTCGTGTATGCCGGTGCGCTCGATCTGGTCGTAAACCGACGCGATGATCTCGCTCATCGTATATTCCGTCACCTGGTACTCCGTCCCGCCGTACGTCTTCCGGGAAATGCTGGGGAGGCCGATCGCGCTCTGACGGGTGTGATGGGTGATCGTGTAGGATACCAGATTGATCCCCAGCTCCTCCGCCACCTGCTCCATAATCGCGGTCTTCCCGATCCCGGGCGGTCCGATCAGAAGAAGCGGCCGCTGCCGCGGAACCGGAATCAGAAAGCTTCCCGTCTCGTCCTTCGCAAGATATGCCTCGACGGTATCGATCACCGTCTGCTTCGCCTGTCTGATATTCATCCTCATCCTCCGTATGTGATGACGCGGCCCGGATCAGAGGCCGCCTCACGCCCTCATGTACAGTGTCAGCGCCCACGCCGGCACCGCCTCCGTATCGCAGGGGCAGCCCTCCCGAAAGACGAAGGCGGTCGTATACGGCGTCGGCCGTTTCGGGTACACGCCGAATCCGTCCGTAAAATAAAGAAGTCCCTTAAGACTCCTCAGCTCTCCCTTCCGGATCATCTCATTCACACGGGCAAAGACAGGACGAAAATCCGTTCCGCCCCCTCCCGCGGCATGAAAGCCCTCCGCGTACCGCGTCATCTCCTCCGCCTTCGTGAGCACGACATCATCCCGCACCTCGGTATCGCAGGTCATGATGTGGATCCGCACACGCCTGAAAAAGCTTTCCTGCCTTGCGAGGACCGCCGCCGTCTGCCCGAGAAAGGCGCGGACCGCGCCGCGGTCGCAGGAGGCGGAGGTATCGATGGCGATCACCAGTTCCTCCACCCGCTTCGCCTCCGCAAATTCATTTTCCTCGATCAGCGGAAGATTGCCGTAGCGCTGAAGACCGTACCAGTAGAAGCCGTAATCGAAGGAATCCGGATCCACACGCATCTCCTCGCGGACCACGGCAAATTTCCGCAGCAGCGCGCGGAAGTCCGTCCGGCCGGCGCTGTCCGCCCGGAGCATGACGTCAAGCGAGCCGGTTCCCTTCCCCGCCTTTCTTCCTTCCCCGCGGAGAGAAGCGCTGACACGCTTCGCAGTTCTCCTCCATTCGTCCGAAAGCCTATTCAGCGCTTCCTGTCCGCTCCCTGTCCGCCGCTCCCTCTCACGCTTCGGCATCCTCCAGAACACATGATCGTCCGCCGCGAATTCCTTCCGCATGCGCGTGAGCTCCTCGTACGACAGCGGATGCCGGAGAAAATACGAGCAGAGCCGCTCCGCCGTCAGCACCCGGACCTCCTCCTCAAGCTTCCGGTAACAGGATGCCCGGAAGTCCGACGCCGTCCGGTTCACCGCCGGATTGTCCATCCCGTCGATGACATGCTCGGCGGCGATGTCGGCGGAGAGATCCCAGACCTCCCCGTCCGCATACTCCTCCGCGGAGAATACATGACGGAACAGACAGTGCAGGAGCAGGTGCAGATAGATCCGGGTGAGCACGTAGGGATGACGGCGGTACACCTGTATGAGCCCCGCGGGCGAATAGCGTACCGTCTCGCCGTCCGTTCCGATGAGCCTCGTCGTCAGATCCATCCGGTGCGTGAGCACGCCCATCGCCGGTCCGAGGAAGGGCATGCTCACAAAGAGCTCCGTCCGGGTCTCGTCAAGCAGCGCCTCTCCGGCCGCCTCCAGTTCCGTCCTGCTTTTCACGCGGTCTTCTCTCCCTTCAGAGCGTAAACGTTTCCGGTTCCCGTCTGTCCCGGCCGCCGGACGCGCTCATCAGCAGCGCGCCGGCCTCCGTGTTCCCGTTTTCCGAGGCTTTCCGGAGCGCCGCATCCAGACCGTCCCTGTCCGGGTGCGCCGCGTCAAGAAGAACCGCCAGTCCCTCCGTATCCGTCCGGTCCAGCAGCATGAGCGCCGTTTCCTTCCAGTGCGCGCCCAGCCAGGACCGGTATGCTTCGCCGGCGGAGGCGTCCAGACGGAATGGATAGCGGAGACGCGCGAGCGCGGTCTCGGCCGCCGGATCCGAGTAGCGCTGGGCCGCCCACGAAAAGAGACGGTCATATTCCCGGTAATCGATGCCCTTCCGCGACACGCACTGCCGGTACCGGTAGCCGCATCCGACGATGGAGATGTGGATCGCCCGGGCCCACGGATCCTCCCTCGCCTCATCGGCGTAAGACGGAAAGACGAGGCAGGCGTCGCCGTCCGGCCCGTGAAGCAGCAGGCGGAGGCAGGCGTCCGTATCCCCCAGAAGGTCCTCAACCAGACGGTATCCGCCCCGCCTCAGGTCGATCTCAATCTCCCGGAGCGACGGGCACAGACGGATCACGCCGTCGTACAGATCCGACACCGAGTCGGATAAGCGAATCCTCCTCAGGCGTTCACAGCCGTAGAAGGCATAGCTCCGGATCTCCCGGACGGTATCCGGAATCTCGATTTCGAGGAGATCCGTCTGATCGGAAAATGCATGCGCGCCGATTCTTCTCAGCGGATGCCCCTCCACCTCAGGCGGAAGCGCGAGCCTTCCGACCGCCTTCTCCGCTCTGACAGCTTCGGCGAACGTCTCCCCGCCTGCCGGATCTCCCCTGAACTCATAGATAACGCCCATTCTGATCCGACCTCCCAGTCCGGCGCGTTTCTTTCTCCTCCGGACGGGCCGCCGCCTCTCCCTCCCGACGCATCGTGCTCTCGTGTGCCCCGGCCGGTCCTGCTTCGTCTCCGCCGGTCCGCCGCTCATCCTCTCTCTCCGCCTCCCGGAATGATCCTTCCTGCTCCCGCTTCCGGCGGCGGTGCGCCTCACGGTAGCCGGACGGCGTCTCGCCCATGATCCGGTGAAACGATTTCGAGAAATACAGTCCGTTGTCGTACCCCACGGAGGAGGCGATCGACGCCACTGTAAGAGACGAGCTCCTCAAAAGCTCCGCCGCCCGCCGCATCCGGTACCGGTCGAGATACTCCTTCGGAGAAACGCCCGCGACCGACGAGAATGCGCGGAACAGCGTGCTCCGGCTCACGCCGGCGTAGGAAGCGATCATCTCTACCGTCATCGGATAAGAATAGCGCGTGTCGATATAATCCACAGCCCGTTCCACCGTTTCCTCCGCCCCGGTGCGCGGAAGATGGTCGGCGGAAGCGCTGCTGATCAGGATCGACAGCGTCAGATAGAGCTCGCCCGTCATCCTCGCGGCGTTTTCGAAGGAATTGCCGAACGCGCTGTTGATCCGCCGGAGATGCTTCGCCAGCTCCTCCCCGCAGGAAAGGCCGCGCAGCACCCGCTGCTCCGGCGTGAAATCCGTCGCGTCCACGAGCAGCGGCGCGTCGAGTCCGGTGAATCCCACCCACTCGTACGTCCACGGGTCCTCCGCGTCGGCCTGATAGCTGATCTCCGTGTCCGGATACGCCAGAAAGACATCGCCCGCGCAGAGCTCCTCCGTCCGTCCGGCGAAAGAGTAGCGTCCCCGTCCCCTGCTGATGTAGTGAATCAGAAAGTGATCCCTGACCCCGGGGCCCCATGTGTACAGAGGCGCGCACCGCTGCCGTCCGACATTGACGACCATGAGCGACATCATCGCCCGGTCCTTCACCTTGTTGCTGAATTTGTAGCGTTCTTCCATCCCGCGGCTGCATGACCCCTCAATACGGGGCCGTCTGTCCTCCTCTGCGACAGTATAACCCTCCGCTCCGTCTCATGCAACAAACTTACATATCCATTCAACGAATATCCATTTTCACCGGGGGACTCTTCCGTCATAATGAACTCAGATGGAACCGTGACCGGTCAAATGAAGGAGGCAGGGTATGACCGTAGAGGAAGCAGTACAGTCGCTGATCAGATATGGCATCCGGACCGAGCTGATCGAAGCGTCGGACGCGCGTTACGCCGCCAACGGCGTCTTCGATGTGCTGGGTGTCGAACCGTCCTACGCTTTTTCGCCGGAGGGAGGGGCGGACCTCCCGCTCGAGGAAATCCTCGGATTTCTTCTCGACGACGCAGTGAAGCGGGGACGCATCGAGGACGGCATCGCGAGCCGGGATCTCTTCGACACGCGCATCATGGGCGTGCTCACGCCGAGACCCAGCGAGGTGATCCGCCGTTTCACCGCGTTGGAAAAGGAAGATCCGGTTCTGGCTACGGACTATTTCTACAAGCTGGCCGGCGACAGCGACTACATCCGCCGCTACCGGATCGCAAAGGACGTCAAATGGGTCACGCCGACCCGCTATGGCGATCTCGATATCACCATCAATCTCTCGAAGCCGGAGAAGGACCCCAAGGCGATCGCTGCCGCGCTCAAAAAGAAGCAGGACTCCTATCCGAAGTGCCTGCTCTGCCCCGAGAATGAAGGCTACGCGGGCCGGATGGACCATCCGGCCCGTGAGACGATCCGCCTGATCCCGATGACACTGGGCGGTGAGAAATGGTACATGCAGTACTCTCCCTATGTCTACTACAACGAGCACTGCATTGTCCTTTCTGCGAAGCATGAGCCGATGAAGATCAGCCGCGGGACGTTCGTCCGCCTGCTGGAGTTCATCGGGCGCTTCCCGCACTACACGATCGGTTCCAACGCCGATCTGCCGATCGTCGGCGGCTCGATTCTCACCCACGAGCATTTCCAGGGCGGCCGCTACACATTCGCGATGGCGAAGGCGGACATCCGGCGTCCGGTGACCTTCCCCGGTTTCGAGGACATCCGGGCGGGCATCGTCAACTGGCCGATGAGCGTGATCCGGCTGGACGGCGACGACCCGGAGCGGATCACGGAGCTGGCGGACCGGATTCTCACGGTCTGGCGCACATACAGCGATCCGGCCTGCGATATCCTCTCCGAAACGGACGGCACGCCTCATAACACCATCACGCCGATCGCGCGCCGCCGCGGCCGTTCCTTCGAGCTGGATCTCGTCCTACGGAACAACCGGACGACCGCGGAACATCCGCTGGGCATTTTCCATCCTCACGCGGAGCTTCACCACATCAAGAAGGAGAACATCGGGCTCATCGAAGTGATGGGACTTGCCGTCCTTCCCTCGCGGCTGAAGACCGAGATGGAGGAGCTGAGCCGGGCCGTTCTTTCCGGCCGGGACGTGGATCAGGTGCCCTCACTCGCGCCGCACGCTCCCTGGACAAAAGAGATTCTGGCCCGTCACCCGGAGTTCGCGCCGGATGCGGTCCTCTCATACAAGGGCGGCCCCGAACGTCTCCGCGCCGACTGGGACGAAGTGCTGCAGAACGAGATCGGCCTCGTCTTCTCAAAGGTGCTCGAGCACTGCGGCGTCTACAAGGACGACGAGACGGGCCGCAGCGGCTTCGATGCCTTCCTCCGCGCCGTCGGCACGAACTGAACAACGCGATACGGAATTTCGAAAGGAGTACGAAATGGCACATATTCCTGCCCAGACAGCAGATGAGAATCAGATTCTCCGCGATATGAAAGCATCCTTCAGCGAGCTCTTCGGCGGCGACAGCGCGCGTGCCTTCTTTGCCCCCGGCCGCGTCAACCTGATCGGCGAGCATACCGACTACAACGGCGGGCATGTCTTCCCCTGCGCCCTCAGCTTCGGCACCTACGCTCTCGCAAGAAAGCGCAGCGACCGGCTCATCCGTCTCGCATCTCTCAATATCGGGGACGGCCGGATCTTCGAAAGTCCGCTCGACGGTCTCCGTTACGAGAAGGAAGCGGACTGGACCAACTACCCGAAAGGCGTGATCTGGGCCTTCGCCGAGGCTGGTCATCCGCTTCCGGAGGGCCTCGACGTCCTCTACTTCGGCAACATCCCGGCCGGCGCGGGACTCTCTTCCTCGGCTTCGCTGGAAGTGCTCACCGGGATCCTGCTCCGGGAGCTCTACGGTTTTCAGGATGTCTCCCAGACCGATCTCGCCCTGCTTGGACAGAAGGCGGAAAACCAGTTCGTCGGCATGAACTGCGGCATCATGGACCAGTTCGCCTCGGCGATGGGGAAGAAGGACCACGCGATCTATCTGGACGCCGCCACCCTTGATTTCGAGTATGCACCGCTGACGCTTCCGGACGCGAAGATCGTCATCACCAACAGCGAGGTCAAGCATCAGCTCGCCTCCTCCGAGTACAACACGCGGCGCGCCGAGTGCGAGAAGGCCGTCTCCGAGATCAGCCGCGTGCGCCCGCTGAAGACGCTGGGCGAGCTCACTCCGGAAGAATTCGAAAAGCTGAAGGGCTGCCTTTCCGATGAAGTGCTCGTCCGCAGAGCAAGACACGCGGTGACGGAGAACGCCCGTACCGCGGAGGCATACGAGGCGCTCCGCGCAGGCCGGACTGACACCTTCGGCCTTCTGATGAACGCGTCTCACACTTCTCTCGAGAAGGATTACGAGGTTTCCTGTCCGGAGGTGGACTTCCTCGTTCACGAGGCCTGGAAGATTCCCGGCGTCATCGGCTCCCGGATCACCGGCGGCGGCTTCGGCGGCTGCACAGTCAGCATCGTTCGGAATGACGCGATCGATGCGTTCCGCAGCACGCTCTCTGACCGCTACAAGAAAGCGTACGATGTCACAGCCGAGTTCTACATCGCGGAGCCGGGCGACGGAGCGCATGAGATCAAGGCGTGATCGTTCTGCTCCCAGGCAATCCTGTCTATCTTGGTTTTTTTCAACGAAAAAGCGGTACCGGAATGATCCGGCACCGCTTTTTCCATACACATATTAAAACGACTTAGTTCGCCTTCGCCGGCTTCCTGAGCCAGCAGTACCAGAGGAGCCACCCGATGAAAACACCGCCGACGATATTGCCGAGCGTCACCGGCAGCATGTTGCCCGCGAAATAACGGCCCCATGTCAGGTTCGGGTACTTCGCCGCAAGGTCCGGGAACTGGCCCTTCGCGAAGAGACCGAGCATGCAGTATGTCATGTCCGCGATGCTGTGGTTGAAGCCGCAGACCACGAAGAACATCACCGGCACCCAGGCGCCCATGAAGCGGGACACGCCGTCCTGGCCCTGCAGCGAGATGAAGACGCCGAGCGTCACCAGCATGTTGCAGAGGATGCCCATGACAAATGCATTCTGGAACGGCATCGTCATCTTCGCCTGCGCGACCTTCATGCAGAAGTCCGCGAGAGCACCGTCACCGGCGTTCTCCCATCCGAATTCCGCACAGAGGAGCGAGAAGACCATCGAACCGACGAAGTTGCCGATATAGACGACAATCCAGTTGCGGAGGAGCCCGCCGACCGTGGCTTTCTTATCCAGCACGCTGATGCTGATCAGTGTATTTCCCGTAAAGAGTTCGGATCCGGTGATGACGACCATACCGAGACCGAACGCGAACAGGATTCCGGAGATCATCCGGATCACCGAGTTATTGGTCTGCGCGTAGCTTGCCATCTGTGTGACAGCCGCCGGTACTCCAATCTCAAAGCCGGCCAGGATCGCCAGCACGAACATTTTTCCGAATGGAAGTTCCGTCTTCTTCTTTCCTGCACTGGAATAATTGGCAGTTGCTTCCGCCGCTGTAAATAAATTCATGAACAGGTCCTTTCCGCGGCGCTGATCACATGCCCGATCAGGACGGAAGTCGTCACGGAACCGACACCACCGGGAACCGGTGTGATGGCGTCCACGATCGGCTCGACTTCATCGAACACGGCGTCGCCTGCGATACCGCCCTTGCCATCCTTCTTCTTCGGGTCCCAGTTGATTGAGACGTCGATGACGGTCTGGCCGGGGGCGACATAGTCTTTCGTTAAGCTTCCGAGTACACCCGCTGAAGTCACAATGATGTCTGCTTTTCTCGCGATCGAAGGGACGTCGACTGTCTTCGTATGGCAGACGGTGACAGTTGCATTTTTCTTCATCAGCATCATCGCCGCCGGCTTGCCGACCACGAGGGACCGTCCGATCACACAGACGTTCTTTCCCTTCAGGTCATAGCCGTAGTAGTCGAGGATCTCCATGCAGGCCTGAGGCGTGCACGGCGGGAACCCGAGATCTTTCCCTTCATAGACACCGGCATTGCTGAGATCGGTCATGCAGTCCACGTCCTTCGCCGCGGCGAGGTGGTTGATGATCTCGTCCTGGTCCGCCTTCAGATGCTTCGGAAGCGGGCGGAACAGAAGAACGCCGTGGACAGAATCATCCGCGTTCAGTTCCTCGATCTTGGCGATCAGCGCTTCCTTCGTCACATCTTCCGGAAGAAGATGACGCTCTGTCTCGATCCCGATCGTCTCGGCCCGCTTCATCGCACCTTTTTCATAAGAGATGTCAGAAGGGTTCTCCCCGCAGCGGACGATCGCCAGCTTCGGCATGATGCCTTTCGCCTTAAGTGCTTCTGCGCGCTCGGTCAGCTTTGCATTTAAAGACGCGGTGACTTCCTTACCCAGTAACTGTTTTGCCATGGTATCTTTCTTCCTCCTCAGGCGAGAAAACGTTTCCGGCAGGACTCGTAGATCTCGTCCGCCAGTGCGCAGTATGTTCCGAGCATCTCTTCGCAGCGAGCATTGAGACGCTCCGCTTCCCCGCGGTTTTTCAGTGACTTCGTGTTAATAAATACGTTAAGTGATGCCGCCTGAAGCGCGGCCTTCACGATCACGGCCCCGCAGCCGGCATCGGATACCGCAAGGCGCGATCCCTTCTCCGCGAACACGCGGATCGCATCGAGACTCTGGCAGCACAGTTCCATGATGTGGACCGGTACCGCACAGGCGTTAAGTGTCGCCTTCTCCAGCGTCTCATCGCGAGTCGGATCATCCTTCGGGATGCCGTACGCCTTTGCGAGCGGTGCAAACCCTTCCGCGTCCGCAGGCACCTGGTCAAGGAGCTGCTTTTCAAGGTCATCGCACTTTGCCTTGAGCGCGATGATCTCCTGCTCCACGTCCGCATACTTCTTCTTTCCGACCGTCAGGCTGCCGACCATGTTGCCGAGAGCCGTTCCGATTGCGCCGACAAGCGCGGAAGCTCCGCCGCCGCCCGGCACCGGCTCCTTCGATGCGAGCACGCTGACAAACTCGCGGCATGTATTTTCAGTAAAGTCCATTCCCTTTTTCCTTATCCGGATGACCCGCGAAGCGGTTCCCCATTCTGATTTTTTGAAAACGGATGGGCGGAAAAAGATCCGCCCATCCGTTTTATGTTTTTAGTTTTTCGGCTCGTCGTGATCAGAACAGTCCGGAAATCTTTCCGTTCTCATCCACGTCGATGCGCTCAGCCGCCGGTCTCTTCGGCAGACCCGGCATCGTCATAATATCACCGGTCAGCGCAACCAGGAAGCCGGCGCCGGCGGAAACCTTGACGTTCCGGACAGTGACTTCGAACCCGGTCGGGCGTCCGAGCTTCTTCGGATCGTCGGAAAGCGAATACTGTGTCTTCGCCATGCAGACCGGCATCTTGTCGAAGCCGAGGTCGGTCAGCTGCCTGATCTGCTTCTCGGCCTGGGCCGTGTAGACGACCCCGTCGCCGCCGTAGATCTTCGTCACGATGTCGTTGATCTTGTCCTTGATGGACTCGTCGAGCTCATACGCATAGGTGAAGTCATTCGGCTCATCGCAAAGTCTCAGCACTTCCTTCGCAAGCTCGATGCCGCCTTCGCCGCCTTTGCCCCAGACTTCGGAGAGTGCGACGTTGACGCCGAGTTCCTTGCACTTCTTCTCGACAAGCGCAAGCTCTGCCTCTGTATCCTGCGGGAAGCGGTTGATCGCGACCACGCACGGAAGCTTGTAGACCTTCGTGATATTCTCGATATGCTTCAGAAGGTTCGGAAGACCCTTCTCGAGTGCCTCAAGATTCTCCTTGCCGGTCTCTGCCTTCGGGACACCGCCGTTGTACTTGAGAGCACGGCAGGTCGCGACAAGCACGACACAGTTCGGCTTAAGTCCTGCCATCCGGCACTTGATGTCGAGGAATTTCTCGGCACCGAGGTCTGCGCCGAATCCGGCCTCAGTGATCGTGTAGTCAGCCAGCTTCATCGCAATCTTCGTCGCCTGGACGGAGTTGCAGCCGTGGGCGATGTTTGCGAACGGTCCGCAATGGACAAATGCAGGTGTATGCTCCAGCGTCTGAACGAGGTTCGGCTTCAGAGCGTCCTTCAGAAGGGCTGCCATCGCGCCTTCTGCGTGAAGGTCACCGGCCGTAACCGGCTTCTGCTCTGACGGTTTGCCATAGGTATACCCGATGACGATTCTGGAAAGTCTCTGCTTCAGGTCGTTGATGTCGCTTGCAAGGCAGAGGACCGCCATCACTTCGGATGCGACCGTGATATCATATCCGTCTTCACGCGGAACGCCGTCCGTGCGGCCGCCGAGGCCGTCCACGACTTTACGGAGCTGACGGTCGTTCATGTCGACGCAGCGTCTCCATGTGATCTTTCTCGGGTCGATGTTCAATTCGTTGCCCTGGAAAATATGGTTGTCGATCATGGCAGCCAGCAGATTGTTCGCCGCTCCGATCGCGTGGAAATCGCCTGTGAAGTGAAGGTTGATATCCTCCATCGGAACCACCTGCGCGTAGCCGCCGCCGGCCGCGCCGCCCTTGATGCCGAAGACCGGTCCTAAGGACGGCTCGCGGAGAGCGACCATCACGTTCTTGTCGAGCCGCTTCATCGCGTCCGCGAGGCCGACCGTCGTCGTGGTCTTGCCTTCGCCCGCCGGAGTCGGGTTGATCGCCGTGACGAGGATCAGCTTGCCGTTCGGACGCTTGATGTCCTTCAGGATATTGTAGTCTACCTTCGCCTTGTACTTGCCGTACTGCTCAAGGTATTTGTCGTCGATCCCGGCTGCTTCCGCGATCTGCGTGATCGGAAGCATCGTGGATTCCTGAGCGATTTCAATGTCTGTCTTGTACTCTGCCATGTCTGCATTTCCTCCTGAATATAATATAAGTGTGATATATATTCGCAGTCCGGCCGTCACGCGGGCTGTCGCTTTCAGCCTCGTCTGCCGGCTGCAGTGAACGGATATTCGTGATCCGCTGCACCCGAATCGGAAAAGCGTGTCAGTCTGCCTTCTTCTCCTGACGCGGCGCGGCGGCTGCGCCGAGCGCCGTGATCAGAAGTTCCGCGGCGACGACGCCGTCCTCCGCGGAGAATCCGGCAGCAAAATTATCGGTATACAGAAACTGTGCGTTGGGCGGAAACTCATCATCGCCCTCCCAGATCAGCATCTGCACATGATAGGAGCCTAAGAAAGCAAAATCATATCCGGCGTCGCTGTTCGGAACCGGCGTTCCGCCCAGCCTTTCCGCCCCCCGCTTCAGGCCTTCGAGATCAGACCCGAACCGGAAAGCGGCCCTGCGGATGCACCGCCCGTTGTAGGTCGCCGTGTAAATCGCGGCGCCCGGCAGCTGCGGGAACGCCATGTACCGGCCTGACCCGGGGAGAACCATGCCGCTGATCAGATAGCGCAGCAGCATGATTCTCGCCTCGTCTCCCGTAACCGCCCGGGGTTCGTCGGACCGCACGGTCCCCTCCGGCCAGCTCACCCGGTATTCGTTTCCGTACATGGTGACCCGGAAGGCTCCGCCCCCGAACGGAATGCCAAGCTCCCCTGCCCTCCGTTCGGGATCGATTGCCCGGTAGAGACTCAGATAATGCTCGAGCGGAACGCCGTACCGGTTGTTGATGACTTCTGGTTTCTTCATTCTTTCTTCGGATCAGAGAAGGGGATCCATCTGGAGAACCGGATGATTCTTCTCGGTCAGCCAGTTGTAGAGCTCCTCCACGTCTGTTGTGACGGTCTCATCGGCGATGTAGTCGGTGAAGTTGTCAATGCCATAGAGTTCCTTCGCCGTGCGGTTCAGCTTCTCGCCCACATCGTCCTTCAGCTCCTTCGGCATCCAGACGATCCGCTCGATGCCGCCCTCAGCCGCGATGAATTTCTTCGACGAGATGAAATGACGGCCGTGACCCATATAGCCCGGCGTCTGCACGCCGCCGCCGGTGCAGGAGGCCAGTTCGCCGAACGTCATGCCGGTCGGCGTCATACCCGTGTACTCACGGTTGACGACAACGAATCCGTTGGACATCGGCTCGATGCCGGTAATGCACTCGAAGCATCCGCAGGACGTCATCGGATCCTCCATGATGGAGTACAGCGTGACGCTCTCCAGCGCGCCGTGAGTCGCTTCCTTCACCATCTCGTTGACCTTTGTATAGCGGCCCAGCTTCTCATCGAGGCAGCCTTCCTTCGGGACAGGCTGTGAGGAGCCGTTGGGGTTCAGCTGATATGTCGCCTTCGCATCGAGCCATGACACGGCGCCGCAGAGGCCCAGCCGTTCCGGCGTGACGATGCAGCAGTGCGCCGGGGCGAAGGACTGGCAGAGGATGCAGGTGTAGAACTCGTTCACCGACTCATCCGTCAGGGAAGCCAGACGGTCATCACGCTCGTTGTAGCGCGGCATCGCCTCCTCCGTGAGGATCCGCTCGACCTCGGCCCTGTCGGTGACAAGCTTCACCTGACATTTGTCCACGACCGCGGAGAACTCGTCCATGATCATGTTGTAGATCACTTCCGCGAAATCCCTGAGGCGGAGGCCCTTGTCATAGGCGTCCTTCGATACACGGATCCGGATCTGGTTTCTCTGTCCGGTGTGCATGACGCCTTCCATATAATTGAGCCAGGAATGAAATTTTCTCTCGATGACGGACTCGAAGTCCTTCTGCATCTTCCTGCCGGCGACCTCGACGTAGCAGGCGTACGGATACTGATCCGCCCCGCTGTCAAAATCGTCGCCTACGATCTCGATCTTATGATCCTCGACCTGATCCATGTCACGCATCGTGACCAGCTCGCAGGTCGGGTTCTTGCCGGAATAAAGCTCGCACTTCATGTCCTTGCGGCGGATAATCTCTCCTTCGAAGGCAGCCGCGAACGCAACCGGAATCGGAAGCTCCTTGACCTTGATCTTGATCCCCCGCATCTGAAGCGACTTCTTCACGGTTCCGGTGTGATCCGTCTCGGATTCCAGCGCGCCTTCCACCTGCATGTCTCCGAGATCGATATCGGCGAGCACCGGGAAGCCGAGCGCGATCGCGCCCGCGCCTGCGGAAACGGTCACCGCGTCAAGCGCGCCGAAGGTATTGATGAAGGCCGGGACTCTCTCCTTTGTGTAAGCCAGCAGACCCTTCAGATCACCCGGCTGGATGTTGCCGAAGATCAGCGCCACACGGATCGCAACGGTTACGACATGGATCACGGAGGTCACGTCATGTCCCAGCGGCACCACACGTATCTCGAGTCCTGCCTTGACGCCCTGTCCGACCGCCTGCTCGATCACATCGCCGACAAGGAAGGTCAGAAGGCCCTTGGCCTGATAGTCCTTGACGACCGCGGCGACATCCGCCGGGTTGTCCGCCTTGCCGATCACGACTGCGATACCCGGAATATCGCCGGTGACCAGCGGCACGCCGAGCGAACGGATCACCGAGTCCGGAACGAATCCGATTCCGGACTCATCCGAATAGGGATCCGCCTTGTCAACGTACTTCAGGCCCTCGATGATTTCCGCGCCGACAGCCGTCGCGAGCCCCGCGTTCAGGGCGTCGCCCAGCTCCGGCTTGTTGCTGATCAGGCTCTTCAGCACATCGACGCAGGCCGGAAGATCGCCGAGCTTCTGCACCTTCGTGCCCGTCGCCGCATAGATCGTCGGGAAGAAATACGCAGTCTGCGGGAAAGCGATGGCCTTGTCCGCTCCGTATTTCGCGATCGCATCGTTCACAGCCTGACCGGTGAGACCGGCAACTGCGTTGGAACCGGAATAAATCAGATCAGTTAACGCACTCATTGGTAATGGAACCTCCTTACTTCATCATGCCCGCGCCGAACGGATCGGAAGCGGCGTTTCCGCATGGGATCCGTCAATCAACACTCTCGGTATCATAGCATATTTTTAGTGAAATTAACAGATTTGTTCGTACAAAAACACAAGCAGACCGCAAAAATCACCAGAACATTTTATCCGATCCGGCCGCCGGCTCATCGAAAAAACGGGCCTCCCCGGTCAGACCGGGAAGGCCCTCCGTCCGTATCAGAAATCGAGATACGAATCGGAATACAGCTCGTAGTTCTTGAAGATGTCGCAGGTATGGATCGTCTCCATCGTGCGGCGGTCGTTCGGGTTGATGATCGCGGAGGTCAGACCCTGCATCATCGCCATCGCGACCAGCGTCGAATCCATGATCGGACGGACCTCCTTCGGCGCGCCGTTGGAGTTGTTGGACAGACCGCCGGTGGACTTGAGGCCCTCATCCGAGAACATCTTGATCGCGTTCAGAACATCCATCTGCTTGTCCTGCATGCCCTTGACGACGAGGAACAGCGGATCGAACCAGAGGTCCGTCGCCTCCATGCCGAGGCTGAGTCCTCTCTCAAGCATCGTATGGCAGTGATGCATCCGCTCGTCGTTGTCCTTGGCGATGCCGTCCGCCGAGCAGAGGGCGATGACGATCGCGTCGTTGGCTGCCGCCAGATCGATGTTGGAAATACGGGAACCGGCGTCCGCCGAGTTGATGATCGGCTTGCCGTTGGTCCGGTTGTAAACCCGGATGCCGGCTTCGATCGCCTTCTTGTTGGCGGTGTCCAGAGCCAGCGGCACGTTGTCGAAGTTCTCCTGAATCGTCCGGACCGCCCAGGTCATCAGTTCCGGTCCGTTCTTCTCAGCCGGTCCGATGTTGACGTCCAGATAGGTGGCGCCCGCCTTGATCTGCTGCGCCGCACGCTTCAGAATCGGATCCGGATCGAAGTTTTCCATCGCCGCGCGGATCGACGGGGAGATGCAGTGGATGCGCTCGCCGATCGTGACGAACTTCTTGGACTCCGGATCTCTCTGCTGATAATGGACGCCCATATCGACATGCTTGATTTCCGGGTAGACCAGCTTGTCAAAATCAATCGGGCCTTCCACGATCGCCGGACCGCTCGAGACGCCGGCCGCGGCCTTGGCCTTCTCCGCCGCTTCTGCAGCCGCCTTGTACTCGCCGTCCTTCAGATACTTGACGAGTTCGACCGCTTCTCTCGTACCGACGCAGACATTCCACTCAGGCAGCTTCTCCTGGATCTCGCCCTTCATGACGGCGACCTTGCCCGGGATGATCAGCGTCCGGTTGTTGATCTTGCTGTCGATATCGTACTCGTCGAAGAACTTCTTGATGGAGCTCGAGGAGAATTTGCCCGCCGCCCATGCCGTCAGCACGGACATGCCGGACGCGTCGGAAATCAGCAGGTTGACCGGCACCTTGGAGCGCTCGATCTCGCCGGAAACCAGGAAGTATGTCAGCGCGAAGTCGACCGTGACGCAGCACGGATCGTCCGGCGTCGCGCCGTTCAGCGGATAGATGCCCGGCGTCACCTTCATCGGTCTCTGCGGATCCGTGAAGATGTTCTGGCGCAGGCCGTAGACCGGCAGCGCCTCGGCGTAGCTCATCTGCGACATCACGACGACGGAGCCGTACTTTACCGTGAAGAGCGCGGCGTAAGCTTCCTGCTTGTGCATGCAGTCCGGCGCGAGCTTCGCCACGTTGACGATGGACGGATAGCCCATCGTACGGACGTTCTCGACCAGCGCCGCCCGGCGGACGACCACCGCGTTCGCGAAGGTCTGCTTCGCCGTATCGGCCGTGACATCAAAGACCAGCTTCTTGTTTCCGGCCTTCTCCAGCTTCTCGGCAAGGTCGAAGAACGCCTCCGGCGTCGGAGCCTTGATGCCGAGGACCGCGTAATCCTTGACAGCCGCGTTCATCGCCTCATAGTTATCGGCCGTCGCGCCGTCAATGATCACATCGCCGGTCACTGCCACAACCGCCTTCGCGACCTCGGGATCGCCCGTCTCGACGATCACGCCGCGGCCGGCTTCCCTGGCCTTCTTCACCACGGCCGTCACCGCGTCCGCGCCGTTTCCTTTGTCCTCGACGAAGACATACTCGACGAATTCGCGCTCGCTGATTCGCTGGTAGTCGACCTTCGTGATCTCCGCGAACTTTGCGTCCAGCGCCGCCGCGTCAAGATCGGACGGAACGGTCACCGCGTAGCGGGTCGGGGAGACAAAGGTCTTCTCGTGGCGGAACATCACAGTCTCGCCGCCGAGCTTCTGGCCGCCGACCTCGATCGTCTTCATCGGCGGAGCCGTCGCCTCGGAGAGCAGCGCGATCGCTTCCTCCGACATGTACGGACACTTGGTGATCGGAAGCGCGCCCTGGGCCACCTTCATGCAGAACGCCATGCAGGTCGGAGAGCCGCATTCCTTACAGTTCTTCTTCGGGGATAATTTGAAAATATCAAGACCTTTTACTGCCATCTTCTATCGACCTCCATCAGGCGAGTTCATCAATCATCTGTGAAATAGCTGCGATCGCTGCCGGATGTCTCATGATGACCGCATCCGAGCCGCTGGCAAGGCAGGCTGCCGCCGTCGTGATTTCCATCTGGATGCCGCGCTCCTCGGCGTCGCCCCACTCCGGATCCTCGGACTCCGGAAGCGTGGATTCCTTCACACCCCAGGTCTCGGTGGAGATCGGCGTGATGATCGGCATCTGCAGCTGCGTGTCGGACGCGCCGAGTGCGGCTGCCTTGATCCGGTCAAGGGTGGAGATCACGTACTCGAAGCCGTAACCCGCTGCCGCGCAGCCCGGCTGCATGACGATGGAGCCAGCCGGAATCCCCAGCTGGGTCATGACGGTGTTGAGCTGTTTCGCGAGGTTGATGTCGTCCGCGGACTCCGCACCCACCTTCTGATTGTAAGCCAGCGCCGCAGAAGCGCCGACGGTCTTGTAGTTTTCCTGTCTGGCGGACAGAACCAGAATGTTCTTGCCGGCCAGCGCCTCGGAGATCTTCGCGAACAGCTCCGCGTCCTTCTCCACATTCTTGCATCCCATCACGACGATCGGCATCGTCACCTTCTCCGCGACAGCCTTCGCGGTCGCCACGCACTCCTCGACGGAACGGTTGCGTCCGTTGGGATCCGCACCCTCAAAGTGAAGGACAATCATGGAGACTCCTGGCAGCTCCTGCGCCTTCACGGCCATCGCCTCGATGGAATCACATCCCGCGTAGAAGTCCGCAAGTCCCTTCTGGGTATACGTCTCGAGCGCGAGGTCGCTGATCTCCACACCGATCTTCTGTTTGTTCTCCGCCGGAGCGTCGAACGAATAGAACGGCAGCGTGTTATTGCCGCCGATCTTCACTGCCTTGTCGCCGGTACCCAGCTCAACAGTGTTGATAGAAGCGTTGTAGACCTTCTTCTTGAGTTGATAAGGCATTCCTCATTCCTCCTGAAAACACTAAAAGATACCTGGTGCTTTTGGGTGAAGCAGAAAAATCTGTATTCACCCTGTATAAACGTTCAGGATCCCGTCCGGCATAAGGTCTTTCCGCCGGAATAAATCCCGAATGCTTCCCTTTTTGTGACCGGTCATGAAAGCTCAATGCTGGTGCTTTCGCCGATCCCCGCCGCACGGACGATCTCTGTGACCGCGTCGGCCTTGTTCAATGTATAAAGATGAATCCCGCTGACCCCCATCGACCGGAATGTGTCGATCTGGCTGATTGTATAAGCCATTCCTTCCTCGCGGAAGGCTGCTTTCTTAGCCGCAACCGTCTCCTCCGATTCCGTCGGAGCAAAGGGACTTGGGAAAATCCAGTTTCGTGAAATGATACTGCTCAGTTTTCTCTCCATCACACAGCCGTTCCGGCTCAGGGCCATGCTGATCGTCGCCGCCTCATCAAGGACCGGCATGATGCCGACATCGACCGGCATCGTGATGCCTGCCTTGCGGACCGCGTCAAGCCATCGCCTGAACTGCTCCATGTCCCAGCAGAGCTGCGTCATGATGTAGTCCGCGCCCAAGTCCTGCTTCTGACGGAGAAATGAGATGTCCGCCTCAAGCGAACGGCACTCAATATGGCCTTCCGGTGACCCGGCCACCGCGATCGTAAAGCGTTCTCCGAACCGTTCCCGGATGAACCGGACCAGTTCTGTCGCGTAGTGGAAATCGCCTCTGGTCCCCTGCCAGCCTGCCGGCAGGTCACCGCGCAGTGCAAGTACATGGTCAACTCCGTGATCGAGATACGTCTTTAGCTGACGTTCGATCGACTCTTTCGTGTTACCGATGCACGTGAGATGCGTGACCGGAATCGTCCGCCCGTCCTCACGGATCTTCGATACGACCTCCAGGTTCTTGCCGACCCGGGTGCCGCTCGAGCCGTAAGTGCAGGAAATATAATCCGGGCCGAGATCATAGAGCTGCTCGAGCACACCGCCTTTTCTCACAAGACGATCCATCCCCTTATCCGCTTTCGGCGGAAATACTTCGAAGGAAAAAACCATTCGTTTTGAAAACAGCTCTGTCAGTTTCATCTTACTCCTCTTCGACCTTCCCGCACGCCTACGTCATTCCGTTTCAGATCTCGGAAAAGACGAAGACATGCCGAAGGCCATCCACCTCCGCGTGAAGCACGAGGCTTCCGTCTGCCCTCCTGTCCTCGTCAATCCGGACATCCTTGCCCGGGAATTTTCCTCTCACATAAAATGCAGGATCGTCACACTCGATTTCATCGAATGCGACATCCCTCATCTGATTGCGGCTGCAGCTGTTCTGGATCTCCCAGATCACCTCATACTGCTTCATCGGCTTCTTCGACGAGCGCGTAGCCATCCACCAGGTTCGCCTTCTTGAGCGATCCCGGGATCTTCATCTGTCGTCCCATCAGGTCCGTCAGGACTACTTCGGACGGATGGCACTCGATCGTCATCACATTCTTCATCAGAATGTTCTCCGGTTCCTGCGTTTCTTTATAAACTGTCGAAAGACACATCGTTTTTCCTCCTTACGACTCGAGGTGCTTCAGTGCGTCTTCGAGAATGGCGTTTCCCTTGCCGAACGCACGGACCGCCTCCTGAATTTCTTCATAGACTGCCGCGTTCTCACCGCGGATCTTCTCAGCCAGGTCCGCGGTCTCCTTCATATGGGACGCATTGTGGCCGACCATGTACCGCAGCATCGCGATCATCTCATCCTTCGGCGTGACATCGCCTTCAGGTACACCGTGATTGTGATGATGATCGTGGCAGTGGTCATGCTCCTCATGATGGTCATGCTCATGAGGATATCCTAAATCATGCATTTTCATTACCTCCTGATCGGCAATATTCTACTACTTATGGCGCAATTCCTCAAGCCGCAAACCGTGGAAATCAACCAATAAAGAGGACAGAAATCAATATTCTTCCACTGATTTCTGTCCTCTTCGGCGTTATCCTTCCGGATAACAGCAGAATCTTACATCATCGGCTCCATGCTAAGCGCCGGATGACCTTTCTCAGTCAGGAACTCAACCAGCTTCTCCGGATCATCCTCGGTCACCGTTTCGTCGGCGATCATATCCGTGAAGTTGTCAATTCCGTACAGTTCCTTTGCCGTCTCGTTCAGCTTGTCGGCGACCTGGTCCTTCAGGTCCTTCGGCATCCAGACGATACGGCCGATGCCGCCTTCCGCCTTCATGAACTTCTTCGACGGGATGAAATGCTTGCCATGACCCATGAAGCCCGGTGTCTGGACACCGCCGCCCGTCATAGACGCCATCTCGGAGAACGTCATGCCAAGCGGCGTCGTGCCGGTGTGCTCACGGTTCACGATGACGACGCCGTTCGAGAACGGCTCGATGCCGCAGATGCACTCGAAGCAGCCGCAGGACGTCATCGGGTCCTTCATGATCGAATACAGCGCGACGTTGTCGAGCGCGCCCTGCGAGTACTTGCGGACCGCTTCGTTGACCTCTTCCCAGCGGCCTTCGTTCTCGTCGATCACATGCTCCTTCGGAACTTCCTGGCACGGTCCTGCCGGATCGAGTTCGTGGCTGGCCTTGGCGTCAAGCCAGGACACAGCACCGCAGAGGCCGAGACGTTCCGGCGTGACGATGCAGACATGGCTCGGCGAGAACGCCTGGCACATGATGCAGGTGTAGAATTTGTCGACCGTCTCATCCGTCATCGAGGAGAGACGCTCGTCGCGGCGGTTGAATGTCGGGACCGCGACCTCCTCACAGAGGCGCTTCGCCTCAGCCGGATCCGTCACGATCGTAACAGCCACCTTGTCGATGACTTTGTCATAGTCGCTCTTCAGTTTTGCATAGATCACTTCCGCCAGATCTTTAAGACGGAAACCCGCGTTGAAGGTATCCTTGTTGATCCGGATGCGGATCAGGTCACGCTGGCCTGTATGCATGACACCGGAGATGCAGTTCACATAGCTGTGGAACTTGCGCTCGAAGACGGACTCAAAATCGGACTGCATGTTCTTGCCTGCGACGTCCGCGATGATGCCAAAGTCCACCTTGCTGCCGACGTCGAACTTGTCGATATCATCGCCGATCAGCGTGAACTTGTGGTCCTCGACCTCGCTCATCTCGCGTCCGCGGACCAGCTCGAAGCCGGTCTTTCTGGAGCCGTCGAACTCGATCTGCATATCGCCGCGGCGGACGATCTCGCCCTCGAACGCGGTCGAATACTGGACCGGAATATCGACTTTCGTGATCTTGATCTTGATGTCGCGGGCCTCAAGAGAGGTGGCGTTGAAATCGTCCACGTTCTCCTGAATAATGAGGCTCTTCGGGATCCGGAACATATTGTTCGTCTCGTTCGTGATGACCGGGAAGCCGAGCTTGATGGCGCCGGCCGCCGCGGCCACTTCCACATCGTCGACCGGTGCAAATGCATTCACAAATGCCTTGATGCGGTCCATCGTGTAGCGGCACATACCTTCCGCGTCGCCTGGCTTCTGGTTGCCGAAGATGATCGCTGCACGGAGCGCGACGCTGATGACGTGTGCAACCGCGGAGACGTCATGGCCGAGCGCGACGCACCGGACATTGGCGCCGAGCTTCACGCCCTGCTCCACGCACTGATCGATACAGCCGCCGACCAGCGTCACGAAGATGCCTTCCGACTGGTATTCCTGAACAAGCTTCGCGCACTGCTCCGCTGTCGGGGCCGCGCCCAGGATCACCGCGATGCCCGGGATATCGCCCGTGACAAGCGGGACGCCGAGCTCACGGATCTGAGCATCTGTGAAATGCCCCTGCTCCGGATCCTTGTAGGGGGACTCTTCGGAGACTGTGTACTTGACAGCCTCGATCATCTCCGCCGCGAGAGCCGTTCCGACACCGGACGTGAAGATGTCCTTCGTCCGCTTCTCTCTCGTCATCAGGCTCTTCACCGTGCCTTCCAGCGCTTCCTTCATCTCGCCCAGCGTGCTGACCTTGACGCCGGTCACCGCATAGTAGCACGGAAGGCTGTAAGCCGTATCGAGTTTGATCGCCGCATCCGCGCCGACTTTCGCGATCGCGTCGTCGATCACGCCCTGCGCTGCCGCATAGACTCCGTCACTGCCGGCAAATACGCGCTCAAATAATGTACTCATATATTCTCTTTCTCCTTCGCATCCATGATGGCCTTGATGGCTCTGACCTCTTCAACCGTGTGTCTGCTGTAATCATACGGAGATGCCTCGTTCCGGTCCGCGTCGATCACGTCAGGATCGTAGTGGATCATACCGAGCAGGTTCTCCGCCGGAATATGGGAACGGATGAACGCTTCGTCCTTCTCGTCCCTCACCTTGTTCGCGACGACATTCACGTTGCGGATCCCGAGGTCCGCTGCCAGCCGCTTCACGTTGCCGTATGTCTGGACACTGCGGGCTCCCGGTTCGACCACCACGACGAACTGGTCCATCATGCCCGCCGTGCCGCGCCCAAGATGTTCAAGGCCCGCTTCCATGTCCATCACGACGACATCGTCCTTCCGGAACACAAGCGCTTCCATGATGGATTTGAGCATCACATGCTCAGGACAGACGCATCCGCTGCCTCCGGTCTCAACCGTTCCCATCACGAGAAGCTTCACACCGTTGATGTCTCTGGAATATTTATCCGGGATGTCGCTGACCTCCGGGTTCATCTTGAAGAAGCGGTTGAGCTTGTTGGCCCCGGTCCGCTCCTCGACGAGATCCCTCATCTTGGAGATCGGGATGATCGAGGAGACTTCCTCCTCGCTCATTCCCAGCGCAAGTCCCAGATTGGAATCCGGGTCGACGTCAGCTGCGAGTACGGTACGCCCCTCGTCGGCGTAAAGCCGCGCGAGGATCGCCGCAAAAGTCGTCTTGCCGACGCCGCCTTTTCCTGTTACTGCCAATTTCATATCAGATTATATCCTTTATTTCCTCACGATCAGGTGCGCGCCGGGATCAGATTCCCAGCGCCGCTCTCTTCTCCTCGATCCGGGCGATCATCGCGTCGCCCAGCTTGTCGATATCCTTCTCCACGGTGTAGTTCGCTTCCAGCCACTTCTTCGTGCCGGACTCGCCGCAGAGCAGCTCCGTCATCTCGGAGGAGCCGCCCACCTGCGGATCCACGCCGAGGAAGGTGTCGATGCCGGTCGCCACGACGTAGTTCCCGATGGAGACCGCCTTCTCGCTCATCCACTCCGGCGCACAGCCGACCAGCGGGAGCTGGGAGATGTTGAGACCGGAATCCTTCGCCAGATCGGACGCCAGCACCATCATACGGGAGATGTCGACGCAGGAGCCCATATGCAGGATCGGCGGGATGTCAGCCAGCTCGCAGACACGCTTCAGTCCTTCTCCGCAGAACTGCTTCGCCTCCTTGTCCATCAGTCCGACGCGTGCCGCCGCCTGGGCGGAGCACCCGGACACGATCACGATGATGTCGTTGGCGATCAGCTTCTTCATCAGCTCCACATGGCCGTGGTCCGGGCGGACCTTCGGGTTGTTGCAGCCGACCATTGCCACCGCGCCGCGGATGACGCCGGAGGTGATGCAGTCCAGCAGCGGCTTCGTGGTGCCGGTCACGTCCACATGGGAGTTGGTGACGCCGTCCAGCACCTTGACGATGGCCTCGGTGGAGTAGCCCACGGTTGCCTTCGACTTCAGCTGCGGGATATTGACCAGTTCCGGTTTGCGGTTCTTATAGTTCTCGCAGGCCATGCGGATGATGGCCTTGGCGTTCTCGGTTGCATTTTCCGGAGAGAAGTGGATGAATTCGCTGTCCGGCATTCTCGCGATCTCCGAAGTCGTGACGAACTTCGTGTGGAAGCACTTCGACAGCGGTCCGAGAGCCGGGAAAATGCACTGCACGTCCACCACGATCACCTCGCAGGCTCCGGTGAGGACCACATTTTCCTGCTGCAGGAAATTGCCGGCCATCGGAATGCCCTGACGCATCGCGACCTCGTTGGAGGTGCAGCAGACGCCGCAGATGTTGATGCCCTTCGCGCCGTTCGCCTTGGCGAGCGCAACCATCTCCGGATCCTTCGCGTAGAAGACGATCATCTCGGAGAGGGACGGATCATGGCCGTGCACCACGATGTTGACCATATCCTTCTCCATCACGCCGAGGTTCGCGGTGGTATCCACCGGCTTCGGTGTCCCGAAGAGGACGTCCGAGAACTCCGTTCCACACATCGAGCCGCCCCAGCCGTCGGAAAGACCGCATCTCATCGACTGCTTCACCAGCGCCTCCGGCAGCGAGGAACATCCCATATGCGTCATATGCAGCGCCGTCGCGACCTCGCGGTCGATGGCTCTCGGCTCCACCTCAGCGTCATGCCAGAGCTTCTGCGTATGCTCGGGCGCGCGGCTCAGCCACCGCTGGACGCCGAACGGCTTGCCGTACTCGAGCAGCGCCAGCTCCGCGACCTCATGCGCCAGATCGTAGATATCCTTGCCTTCCGTCTCGACGCCCCACTCCTTCGCGATCCGGATCAGCTTGTCCGGGTCCTTGACCGTGTACGGGCCTTCCTTCTTCGCCTGATAAAGCGTGTGGCAGATGGAACGGCCGTGATCGGAATGGGTCGCGCTGCCGCCCGCCGTGAAATTCAGGAAGTTCCGGCCGACGATGCCGTGCACGTCGCAGCCGCAGATGCCCCGCGGCGCCTTCGGCGTGATCCGACAGGGTCCCATTGAGCAGAATTTGCAGCAGATGCCCTTCTCCCCGAAGCCGCAGTGGGGTGTCTGATTCTTTACCCGCTGCTGCCAGGAATCCGCGCCGACTTTCCTTCCGGTCTCCAGAAGCTGTTCAGTAGCGGCATCCATTGTCTCAAAGCTGATTAACTCCATAGCATCCTCCTGTTGATCTATGATAACTGAATCCCTGAGCCGGCGTGGCCGGCCGCATCAGTCGTCTCGCACCCCGCGCCGTACGGGGCCGGACCGCTGTGCTGAGCTTGATTCATGCGCAGGCCATCCCCCCTGGGAGGATCGGCGTACGTAATGTCAGTGTACCACCGATTGGATGAAAACACAAAAAAATATCGATATTACATCAGCGATTTCGTGAAAAAATACATCATCCGAAAAAATCCGCGTGCCGGATCATCTGTCCCGGCTCCGCAACCACAAACTGACCGTCCCAGCGGCCGGAAACCAGCTTCTCGAGCATGCGGTTGCTGCCTTCCGCGTACCCCAGTCCGGCGCCGATGCGGTCTGCATTCTCCTGGGCCAGCTCCACATAGCGCTCGTCGTAGCAGTCGGTGAGTCCCGTGTCGATGATGTCCATCCAGTGATAGTTCCCGAACCAGTACCGGAACAGCGTATCCCGGTCCATCCCCTCGTACTCCGATCCCAGCGTTCCCGGATCACGGAGGAGCCTGAGCGCCGAAAACTGCTCCGGGTCCGGCTCGTAGAGATAAAGATGGCCCGGCTCCTTGAGATTCGGCTCCGTCTCGTCTCCCTTGTGAAGCAGGATGGAAATGCAGTCATCGGCCTTCGGGACCACGATGCGCCGGTCAAAGACCGCATGATCCCACGCGCCCCCGCAGAAGCCCATTCCCACAAGCACGGTCCGGAACCGCGCCGGAAGTGCCCGGATCACGTCCCCGACCGTCCGCTTCATCCGCTCCGGCTCCGCGTGCAGATTCCGGTCAACAATATGCACCTGAAAGCGCGTTTCTTCCTTCTTCTGCGCCGCCCGGACAAAATACTCCAGCGAGCTGCAGGTCACGACGCAGGTATCCGACTCATCTCCGATAGGCATCCGGATCATCCCTCACATCCTGTATAAGAAATTCGATCGGCACGCGGCACCGGTCGCAGCCCCTGCCCGCACCGGTGGCCTCCGCCACATCCACAAAGTTCATCGCGCCTCCGAGCACCGCGTCGATCACCTCTCCCCGGGTGATATGTCCGCACTCGCAGATCACGGCGTCACGATCCTCCATTTCCTTCCGTCCTCTCCATCCTTCTTCCGCCCGGACCGCTCCGGCCCGATGTCCGCTCCTACGCCCGGAATCAATCCGGCTCTCCCTGCTCCGTATCCCTTCTTTCCGGCAGCCGTTCCGTCTTACGCGACGTTCTGTCATGCCGGCCGGCTGAAGCAGCGGAAAGACATCTTCCCCTGACACAGCGGCGTCCCGCCTGCCGGATGCAGGCGGGACGCCGTCACGGCCCTCGCGCAAGCTCAGGCCTTCTTCTTTTCCATCTTGTTCATGCCGGGATCGATCTGCTCCTCCGCCTTGAAGACGTAGCCGCACTCGCAGGTCACGTCCTCGATGATCCGTCCCTTCTTCGTGAACACCTCGACCTCACGGCCGCACTTCGGGCAGACGCGATCCTCCGGGATCGGCGTCATCGTCTGGGCTTCGCATCCATCCAGTACACTCATGTTTTCTGCCTCCTTTTTATATTGGCGCGCCGGACCGGACCTGTCCGGTCCGGTGCGTTATGCACGTTGCTCTCCGGGGCGGCTTCCGCCCCGTTCTCCTCTCAGCCTCTCTCCGCGGCAACGGACGGGAACAGGGAAAGGTCCGTATGCGGAATGAAGCAGGCCGCCACGAAGTGATCCATATAGCCCGGGTAGGTCGACAGCTCCAGATACGTCATATTGCCGGCGATCGCCTCGACCTTGTCCGCGGCCCGGTCCGAAATCGCCATCGCGTAGGCGCCGGCCAGCGACGAGTTGCCGATATAGCGGAATTTCGAGCGGTCCACGTCCGGGAACATCCCGATCCGCACCGCGTTGTTCATGTTGATGCCGCTGCCGATGCCGCCGGCCACGAAGATCCGGTCGATCACATCCGGCTTCATGTCAAGCGTCCCCAGCATCGTGTCGATGGCCGAGTAGATCGCGCCCTTCGCCCGTATGAAGGATTCGATATCCACCTCCGTGATCGAGATTTCCCGTCCCGTCTCCGTCTCTTCCTTCCATGCGAGCACATAGCGTCCCGTTCCGTGTTCGTCGCGGATCACGCGCCGGCCGTCCCGGACGTACTGTCCTCTCGAATCGATGATGCCCGTGCGGAAGAGCTCCGCGATGACGTCGATGATGCCGCTGCCGCAGATCCCCACCGGTTTCTGGCCCGGATCGCCCACGATCCGGGTTGAAGGTTCCATCGTGTCCCCGTCGATCGTCACCGCCTCGATGGCACCGTCGGTGGCCCGCATGCCGCAGGAGATGTCGCCGCCCTCAAACGCCGGTCCGGCGGAGCAGGCGCAGCTCATCAGGAACTCCCGGTTGCCGAAGACGATCTCGCCGTTGGTTCCGAGATCGATGAACAGCGAGTAGCTGTCCATGTTCCAGATCATACTGGCCATCGTCCCCGCCGTGATGTCTCCGCCGACATAGGATCCGATGTTCGGCGCGAGCTTCACCCATGCGTCCGGATTGATGTTCGGGATCAGACTGGCCGCCCGGAACGCCGGCAGACGGAAGAAGGACGGAATATACGGCTCTCTCCGGATCGGATCCGCGTACACGCCCATCAGCAGATGGTTCATCGTCGTGTTGCCCGCAACGGTCATCCGCACGACCTGCCCCTTCTTCACGCCGGCCTGCTTCATCATCAGACCGAGGAGCGGCATCAGCGTCTCCCGTACGATCGCCTGCTGCAGCTTCTTCACGCCGCCCGGGCGGTCCTGCTCGATAATCCGGTTGATAACGTCCGCGCCGTAGCGGATCTGTCCGTTTCCGGCCGACGCCTTCGCGAGGATGCGGCCGTCCTTCAGGTCCGCCAGCACGCCGGCGACCGTAGTGGTTCCGATGTCGATCGCGGCGCAGCAGACCGGTACCTCCGTATCCGACGGCAC
>OCTW013393320.1_pt1 | contig 31892 bp, 44 predicted proteins | sample 1539671 | NCBI WGS metagenome assembly OCTW01 (sample SAMN02144230, study PRJEB22623) | gut metagenome | biome: sheep rumen | host: Ovis aries | place: New Zealand | reverse complement strand
CCGCACGGCCACCAGCTCGCTGATGGTCCCGTTTGCGGCCAGCCCGTACTGGATGCCCGTCACGGTGCCGTCCTCGTAGTGCAGGCCGTCCAGCTCGTCCCCCACGCGAATCGGCTCGCCGTCGGCATCGAGGGGCAGGCGCACCCAGCCGTGATCGGCCATCGCGTCCTCGTGCTGGGCGAGCCAATCGTCAGCGCTCGCGTAGCCGCAGTCGTAGCTCTCGCGCAGGGCACGCTCGTGGCGCTCGTCGATGCGGTCGGCGATGGCGCGAAGGTCTGCCTGCTGCTTGTCGGTCGGTACCCAGCCTGTGTACGGGTCTGCTGCGAACAGGCGCAGCTCGTCAGTGATTGCCATCTATCCCCTCCATTCCTCGCATGCCGTCGCGCCGAAGTCCACGACGTGCAGGTCTCCGTAGTCTGCCGAGTCCTCGTACTCCTGCACGCACAGCCCCTCGTCGCGCAGCCCGATGTCGATGCAGTAATCGCACTCGCCGCAGGTGCGCTCGTAGTCGGGCGGCGTGATTGGCGGATCGTCCCACCAGGTCATTGCTGCTCCCCTTCTGTCCATCGCCCCGGTGACGGCGGTGGCCACTGGACACGCTTCCTCGCGCGCGCGTTACTTTCCTTTTACTCTTAGTATTTGCACTAATTAAGCCAAGGAATGTAATGCGTGGCCAGCGTGGCCAGCGTGGCCACACACCATCTACCTGCGAAAACGTTGTGTTTTAAGTGGCCACGCTGGCCACTCGACACCCCACTTTTCAACACTAACCCTCAACCTCTACTTGAGGGTTTGGCACTATTTTGAACTTTCGTCCGCGCCGTCCACCCCTTCTATCGCGGGTGTTCACCATCTCTAGCGTGGCCAGCGTGGCCAGAATCTTCTTGGTGAACGTGGCCTGCGTGACGATGAACTTCTCGCCCGATTGGTCAGCCCAGTTCTTGAAGTCCGTATAGGCATCGTCAGTCCAATGTCCATCGAGGTCAGACGCATTGAGACCGCACTCGTAGAGCCACCTGCGAACGATGTCGTTGTCTATGCGAACCTGCTCCATCTCCGCTTCCATCGCGGGGATTTCAGTGAACGTTCCGCGATCAATCAGCTCGGGCAGCGTCATGAGCGCAAGCGTGGCCAGACGTTCCAAGTTCTCGCGACGGCTCATGTCCTCTGCCATGTGCATGTTGTAGTTAGGCATGCCGGGTGAGAAACGAGCCATGAACGATACGAACTTCAGTCGGCGGTAAATGCCGTCCGTCGTGTCGGCGAGTCGCGGCATCTGGTTCATCGAGAAGATTTGCGTTGCGCTCGGTCGGAACGTGAACGCCTTGCCATTCTTCACGTCGGTGCGGATTGTCTCGCCCGTGATCACCTTCTTGAACACGGCCAGCTCGTCGTTGCGCAGGAAGCCGTCTGGAATGTCATCGCCCAGGTTGGCCAGCTTGCCAGCGAGGTCGGCTGCTTGGAATCGTTGCCCCATCGTCGCAACGTCAAGCGATGACGTGTTCTCGGGCCCAAGCAGGTTGCGCACGACGTTGATAAACGTGGACTTGCCGTTTGACGCAGCACCCTCTGGCCCCGTTCCGGCGCGGCCAATCAGCATCGGCGATTGGGCAACGATGCGCTTGGAGCACATGCACGCGGCGATGATTTCAAAGAGAACGCGCTCAATGACCTCATCGCCAGCGGCGAGCGACGCGATGAACTCATCTGCCAGACCATATGGAGCGTCGGGATTGTAGCTTATCGGCAACGTCCCGATTATCAGCATGGATGGCTGCGGCTCAACGACCTCTCGGCTTATGATGTCAAGCGTCACGTCCGAGAACTGGACGTAGTAGCGGCCATCGAATCCGTTGTCACTGGACACCTGCGGGGCGCGCGCTTGGATGTAGCTGAACACCTCGTTGCGCTGGTTTGTCGATGCATCGTCCGCATGGTCTAGGATGATTCGCTCGAACGCGGGCTTGCCGAACTCCCATCGGCGTCCAGTCCACACGGCGGGCGCTCCGTCGATGTGCTGCGCGTGGTTCTCGGAGAGGATGACGCGGGCGAGAAGGTTTGGCTTAATCGTCCCGTTCTTGGCGCGAAACGCTTGCGCCCCCCCACCACCGCCGCGACCTGGACGGCTCACGGGAGGCGTCTCGTCGTTGTACAGCCCCTCGCCGTCGTGACCGGGGCCACGCTTGCAGACGCTCGCGACGATGCGGTCAATGTCGCGCTGCGGCATCTTCTTCTCGCAGCGGTCGCGGTTCGCCTTTTCGACCATCGCGGCGATGACATCATCACGCTCGCCGCGCGAGCGCAGCGAGCATCCGTAGCGGTAGAGCGTATCGTCGCGCTCGCCCATCTTGATTACCTCGGGGAGCTGGAATGACTCGGTGCGCGGGGCATCGTCGCTCGTGCCGCCGTTGCGCTGAACGTGGTCGAGGAAGTCGTAGACATTGCCGTTGGCGTCCTGAACGCCAATCTCCCACGGTGCGCAGCCGACATCCCAGTGATAGACGTTTCCGTTTGGATGGACGGACGGTGGCGCGACGATATACCCGCCATCCGCTCGAACGTCCACATGCAGCTCGCCGTTCGCCGATGGTCGGATGTTGGTACGGTCGGTGCGGTAGAGATAGTGGAGTCCACCCCGCCCAGTAATCGCCGTGGCCGTCCTCGGCAGCTCGCCGCGCATGGACTCCCACTCGTCCAGCGTGTCCAGTCCGTGCTTGTCCTCTTCGTCATCCTCGTCAACGTCGAGCACGACGAGCCCATGCGACGGAACGCCGCAGACAACGCCGATGTTGAGGTCTGGATGCTGCGTCCACAGCTTGCGTGCGTCATCGGGGTTGTCGAACCAGTCGTTCAGTCCGTTCTTGCTGATTGGACGCTTGCCGCGCGGCTTTAGCGGGATGATCGCGAATCCGTTCTCGCAGTACCAGACCGCCGCATCTAGGAGGGTGGACGGGGCGCTCACGAGTGCGTCACCCCCAGCTCTTCACAGATGGCCACAGCCGCGTGCGCTGGATGGACAAAGCGGAATCTGCATCCGTAGCGCTCTTCCAGCTTCTTGCAGATTTTCATCACGGTGATTCCCTGCATAGGCTTGCGGTGAAACCTCATGCAGTTGACAACCTCGCTCGGCGTGCATTGCAGACTCTTGAAGAATCGGCACATGCGGCATGCGCTCGAAGTCCACCCGCTCAGTGATTCCAGGTCAATGTACGGCTGGCCAGTCTCCACCATGATGACCAGACGGTATCCGGCATCGCGGGCTCTTTCCAGCTCTCGGACGAATCGGTCATGGTCGCGCCCAACGTCCATCGCCAGCTCGCCGATGTTCTGCTTGGTGTCCACGGCGATGTTTGACTCATCGCTTATATAGTCACCAAAGTCCAGCTTCTTGCGCACGATCATCACGTCATGCGCCGCGAACCATGTGTGCTTCTTCCGGTGCTTGTCACCACGGGCAATCTGCTGCCGCGTGTCCTCGTAGATTTTGCCCTGCATAGGCTACCTCCAAGTGAGGGCGGGGATGGACTCGAAGCCACCCCCGCCGTTGTTGGTCGTTGCTATGCGATTGCTACTTGACCCATGGAAGGTCGATGTTATCGATAGGCGAGGCTGGCTTGCTCGCCACCTGGCCACCACCGCCGATGGACTTCTTTGGGCGCGGCTTGACCTTGCCGTCGCGAACCTGCTGGGCGTCCACCCTCGCGCAGACGTTCAGGCGCGTGCGAATCTCGTCGTTCGAGTCGCGGTACTCCTCCTCTTGCAGGTTGACGCCGACGATGCGGCCACGGAACATGTCGAGCCGTCCAGCGTCCCACGCGGCGAACGGGTCAAAGCCGGGGTTGGACTTCTGGAACGCATCGAGCGTGCCCTTGAGCATGCCAAGCGCCGTGTCCTTGTAGCTCATGAAGAAGTGGTGCGCGTAGGGGTGCGCCTTGCCCCAATCGTCGGAGTAGTAGCCCGCGTGCTCGCCCTCGGCGATGTCGAAGATGACCTCCACGTACTCCTTCTCGGGCTTGTCGATGGCGTCCAGCACCTTGGCCACATACGGGCCCGCAGGCAGCGGCGTGAACTCACCCTGCGCGGTGGACTGAATCGCGTCCCAGTTGAATGACTTCATGCTGTTTCCCTTCTCTTTATGATCGTCCGCAGACGATTCTCAAACAGTCGGTCTCGCTTGTCGAAGCAGTGGCGCTCGGGGTCATCGTCCAGCGCGCTCGCGAATGCGTCATAGGTGCGGTCGAACGCCACTTCCTTGTCGCATCCGTCAATGAGCAGTTGGCCGAAGTAGTCATCGCAAGCGCTGGACAGCTCGAATGCTGTGGCGTCACTCACCCTCATTCGTCCACCCCAAGAAGTCGCGCAGGCCGTTATTGACCAGCGCCAGGTCGTTCGGCAGCTCGTCGGTCTCGAAAGCCCCGCAGGACTTCGCGGGCGGCTTGCCGCTCACGATGAACTTGTGCTCGCCGCCGCTGTACTCGGAGAGGATGACCACGTTGAACATCCCAACCAGACCGACCTTCTCGTTCAGCAGCTTCCCGACCGTCAGTGGCACGGTGTTGCCAGCGGCGTCCACGTCGGTGTGCATGATGAGATAGACGATGACATCTTGTGGCAGGTCGTTGATGAACTCGATGAATCGGTAGACGCGACCAGCAATCTCCTTGTAGACCTCGAATTGGTCACGATACTTCTCGTCACCCCAGCTGCCGCGCATGTAGATGTCGGTGATGCAGTAGCCGAAATCGTCCACCACGATGGCTGGCATCCCAGCGGACGCAGCGCCCGCCACGGCTGCTTGCAGCTGCGTGAAGTCTTTGGTGCGGAAGAACTTGATATCGCTCTTGAACGGGAGCATCGTCTTTTCGCACTCGATTAGCGCGATGGAGTCTGGCGGCATGTTGCGCAGGCTGTACGTCTTGCCCGTGCCGCTTGGCCCCATGACTAGTACCGGAACGCCCATCTCAGCCCTCCAACATTCCGTGGACGATGTTCCCCAGCGCCCTCGCGTCCACCGCCGCAGCAACCTTGTCGGCATCGACTCGGATGGACACGGTTGGCTTCGGCGTGTCGGCGGGAGTCTCGTACTCGACCAGCTCCATGCCGTCTGGCATTGCGCCAGTCTCTTCGAAGTAGTCACGCCCGATGTCGGGAAGGTGCGCTGCAATCCATCGTGTGCAGTACACGAGGAAGTCTGGATCGTCGTATGCGTCCAGCTTCTCTCGGTCGGTGACCTCGGCTACGACTTGCGTTGGCTTTGGCTTCGGGGCCTTGATGGACACCGTGCCGACCTTGCCGCCTAGCATCTTCAGGTCGAACGTCCTCGCGCCCGTCGTGCGGTACAGCTCCAAGTAGTGCTGGTTGATTGAGTCGCGCAGGTTGTCCGCGCTCCTTGTGCTCACGTCATCGGCAATCATCTTGTAGAGTGCCTGCTCGATGCAGAACTGATTGGTCATGTCCTCGATGTTCGGGGTGAACCCCACATCGGGGAAGTCGAACGAGTACGCGACGTTCCCGTCCGCGTCCCTCCGCTCGTATGCGTGCTCAGCCATCTCTCTCCTTTCTGTGCATCCTGACCCACTGGTACACGCTCGTTCTGTCGCAGCCGACGTCGCGGGCAATCGACGTCGCGCTCTCACCCGACTCGTAGCGCATCACCACATCCCTGCGGACGCTGTGAGGCCACGGAGCATGCGGCTTGTGCCGCGCCCCGCCCTCGGCGTCGTGCAGCTGCTTGTAGCTCTTGCGCACAGTGTCGGGGTGGCACCCGATAGCTTCCGCGACGGTCGTTGCCGATGCGCCGTGGGTGAAGCCGTAGTAGATGGTGTCCAGGTCGATTGAGTCCAGCTTGCGGCCAATCATTGCGACACCTCGCAGTTGTCAACGCGCAGGAAGTCAAACAGCGTCTTTTGCGACGCGATGCGGTCGGCTTCCCTCATGTTGTTGACCGCGACATTGAAGTACGATGGCTTTAGCTCGATGCCGACGAACTGCCTACCCTTCGACACAGCGACGTACCCCTCTGAGCCGATTCCAGCGAACGGAGACAGCACGAGGTCACCAGGAGCACTCCACAGATCGATGCCGCGCTCGATGACGTCAAGTTGCAGCGGGCAGATGTGGCGCTCGTCCTCGTTCTCGCGTGCCGACTTGTACTGAAGCGTGCGCGACGGGTTGACGTCCATCCAGACGGGCGATGCGTAACGCTGCCACATCGAAATGGGGAACTCTTCGTTCGTGTGGGAAACGGGCGTCGCGTTCTCTCCAGGCTTGCGCATGGTCACGAGATAGTCGGGGATTCCCTGACGGCTCATGCACGAATCCTTGTTCTTCTGCTTGTTGAGCAGCCCCAGCGCCTTTGTGCGCTGCATCGCCGTCACGGGGTCTTTCCAGATGCAGACCTCGGAATGGTAGATGAAGCCAGCCTTCTGGAACTCTCGGATAAGGTCACCGCGAGAGTCGCGGATGCCGATGTACCCGTCGCGCTCCTTCGTCGTGGGCAGGTTCATACAGTGGAACGACAAAAGCCGCCCCGGTGCCGTCACGCGGTACAGCTCGGGAATGAGGTACGCGAAGTGCTCGGCGAACTCGTCATCGGTCTTGCAGTTGCCCATGTCGCGATCACTGTTGCTGTAGGTGTACAGGCTTGCGAACGGCGGCGAGAAGATGGTGTATCCCACCGTCTCGTCTGGAATCTCGCGGATGCGCTCTACGCAGTCACCCAGCATCAAGTCCCAGTTATCGCCGTGTTCGGTGTCTGTCATGTACGGCATGGAGTCTCGCGCGGTCATGGACTCGTCGATGCGAATCCTCATGCTTCTCCTTGTCATCTGGTCTTTCATTTCGTCGGATGCGTCGCGCTTCGAAATGACGTTCGCGACGATGGCCGTCTCTTGGTCGCTCACGACCACATCGACCGTCACGGGATTGGTCTGTCCGTAGCGCCAGCAGCGGCGCACGGCCTGATAGAATTGCTCGTAGCTGTGAGAAAGCCCGCAAAAGGCCATCTGGTGACAGTTCTGCCAGTTCATGCCGAATCCAGCGATTGACGGCTTCGTGACAAGCACGCGAATCGTGCCGTCCGCGAATCCAAGCATGGCTTTCTCTTTGTGCTCGTCAGAGTCGGAGCCGCGAACCTCGACGGCGTCGGGAATGGACTCTGCCAGATACTCGCTCTCGGCATTGAGGTCGCACCAAATGAGCCATTGCCCATCGTCGGAGTTGACCTTCTGGGCGATGTAGTCTGCCTTGACCTCGACCGTCGTTCTGCGTGCCTTCTGCTGGTCAGACAGCGTTATCGCTTCGACGGCGAACAACCGCGAATCGTCAACCAGCGTCGGAGACTCGACCACGACCTGATGGATGTCCAGCTCGGGCAGGTCGAATCCGCCCGCATCGTATCCGAGGTCTGACGGTGACGTGACCGTTACCGCCCACTGACTAACCCAGTCCCAGAACACGTCGACCGCGTGGCCCTTCAGCCGCCACTTTGACGTGTTGCCGCCGTCGTGAGTGAAGAACGTCGCGAGCATTTCCGTTCGCGTCATGACTGACACGAACTCGGCATGGTTGCCCAGCTCCATGTAATCGTTCGGGGACGGCGTTGCGGTGCATGCCAGCTTGAACGGGACGTTCTCGAACATGTCGATGATCTGGTTGCGAATCTTGCCGGAATAGCTCTTGAGAATAGAACTCTCGTCCAGCACGACTCCATCGAGCACAACGCCCTCGAATGCGTGAAGCATCTCGTAGTTGGTGATGTTGATGCCCTCGGTCATGTCCGATGCCGTTCTGCACCTGTTGACCTCGATGCCGAACTTGCGACCCTCTCGAACCGTCTGCGCTGCAACCGCGAGCGGTGCCACGATCAAGACGATGCCGATGCCAGCGTGTCGGCATACTTGGTGTGCCCATTCGAGCTGCATTGCGGTCTTGCCCATGCCGCAGTCTGCGAAAATGCACGCCTTGCCCTTGCGGCACGCCCACGCGACGATATCGCGCTGGAACGGGTATAGCTTGTCATTGATGACGGTAGGCTCGAATCCAGCGGGCGGTATGATTGCCCTCTTTGCTTCGATGAACTCTTCGTAGTCCATCACACGTCCACCCCCTGCTCTCTCAGCCACTTGTGCCATTGCACAAGCGCCGTCTCGTCATCGTCACCGCAGCGCCCCATGTACGTGAGCCCGCGAATCGGGGCGCGGTCGAAGTAGGCGCGGGAGATGCGCGAGTACACCAGCACGTGCTTGCCGCAGGTAGACACGATGCGCTCGGTCGATGGGACGGTAGGCAGCGGCAGCTGCGTCCTGAACGTGTTGAAGTTGATTGTCTGTGCGCTCCCGGCGTCGCTGTTGAAGTTGACTCCACCAGCACCGTGCGTCTCGCCCCACTGCGAGTAATGGCTAGACTTCCAGTTCACCGCGCATCACCCCTCGTCCCAGAACTTGCACTCGATGACCTCCATGTCACAACGGTTGATGTCGTTGATGAGTCCAAGCACCTTCTCTGCCTGCTCCCTGCTTGAGAAGAGCGTCGCGGACATGCCTTTTTCCGCGATCAGGAAGAATCGCGCAGGGCGCTCTTGCACGCGCGGCGTGAAGTTGTCAGGCAGCGGCGTCGGCTTGTCGCGCTCGCGCTCCTCCTCGCGGAGCCTGCGCTCTTCGTCGCGGATGCGCTTGCGCTCCTCGCGACGTGCGTCCTTGTCAGATGCCGATGCCTTTATCCGGGCTACCGACGACTGGGAGATTCCGTATGCGTTGGCTATCTCCGCCTGCGTCATGTCACCGAACTCAAGCAGCTCCTCTATCTCGGCTCTTGTCTCGGCAGTTATTGGCGCTCTCATCTTTACCTCGCTCGCATCGTTCCTGTGCTGCCTCGGAACGACGGGTGTCGGCTCCTCGGGCGGGGCTTCCCGCTCGCACTCGTGACACCACTCGGCCCACGCTTCGAGTGCGTCGCGGTTGTCACCGGAGAACACCCTCTCCTCGCGTTGGCCGAGACACACCCTCGTGCCGGTCCATCTGGACTTCTTGCCAGTGCCGCTCTTGTAGCGGAACTCGTCGCCGTACTCGTTCCGCTTCACGTAGTCGTAGTTCGCGTGGCTCACTGGAACCACGTCCTGATCGCAGCACCCGCGATGTGCCAGATTGCCATGGACGCTGCGAGCCCGCCGACCACCGTCGCGATGGTGGACAGCATCTCGCCCACGGTCACTGGCTCGTCGGTGATGTCGGGAAGCCACAGCAACCTCGAAAAGTATCTGCCCATTGTTGTATCCTTGTCTGAGCGCCCGCTCGCAAGCGGGCTTTGCAGAGACTCCGCTGGTTTCCTAGGCCGTCGCGGGGTCTCGCTCTTTTAGTCGTTGTCTGCCTGCTCCATCGCAAGCAGCCACCTGTCCAGCTCTTCCGTGCGGACGTACTGCTTGCGCTTCATGCCTTGCGGTACGAACGCCCGCAGCTCCCCGCTCCTGACGGCTTCGAGAAGGAACTCGTAGCGGATGCCCGTCTCCTTCGCGACCTGCCGCAACGTAAGGCAGCGCATAGCCGCCCCTCTCTCTAGACGCACCCCAGCTGGCACGGCTCGGTCAGGTGGCCGTGGCGGGGAAATCGGAGTAGAACCCGCTGCCCGATGTGCGCTCGGGCTTCCCACCTTGCGACCGCCGCGCGGGGAAGCTGTATGGAACCCGCGCTGGAAGGAAGGGTGAGAGCGGAAGCGAGCCATGCCAGTTGGGATGCGTCGGTCTGTCCGGTGCCGTATCGTCACCGTGCTCCTTTGTGTGAGCTGCCGTTTGCCGCAAAACGTCCCGTGTAGAAGTCGTTGTTTCCAGCAGCCCACGCAAAGAAGCACGATGGCGCGACGGTTTAAAACGAGTACGACTTTCTCGTACTCTCGCGACATGGTTAATCCAGCGCTAGAAGGAAATCGACCTTCTTGCCGTACAGGTTCGCCATGTCGATGAGCTTGTCAGCGGTCGGTGCAGTATCGCCACGCTCCCAATTGAACAGTGTCGTAATCGAGACGCCTAGCTCGGCTGCTGCACGCTCGGCCTTGATGCCCGCGTCCTCGCGGGCCTTGCGATAGTTCTGTCGTGCCATTCGGTACCTCCAATCGGCTTACCACGCCGCATGGACGCATCCATGCGACCTCGGTTGTCAGATACCCGTCCGTTTCCATACGCCACGGGAATACGGACAAATCGCTTGCAGTTTTCAAAGTTCGTCGGGACTTCTGCGCCCCACACCTAATAGTACGAGATTCCCGTACTTTTGCAAGCCTTTTTTGGTAATAATTCCCTTGTCATGGATTATTGACAAAGGAGGCTGACATGAGCCTGGGCAAGAGGATAGCGTCTATGCGAGGGTATCGCAGGCTCACGCAAGAAGAGCTGGGCGGCAAGGTCGGCGTCTCCAAACAAACCATGAGTGGTTGGGAACACGACACGTCGCGCCCCAACGCCGACTACATAAGGAAACTGTGCATAGCGCTCGATTGCAGCGCCGACTATCTTCTCGAACTCTCGGAAGACTACCGCAGAGGTGCTTAGCCATGCCGCGCAAGTCACGCCGCGCCGACTGGGGCAGCGTCACTCAGGTGGACTCCAAGCGATGGCGCATCCGTTACTGGGCGAACGGGCCAGACGGCTACAAGCGCCGCTCAGAGACCATCAGAGGCACGAAGCGCGACGCCTACGACCGATTGGCCGCATTGCGCCTAGAGCACTCTCAGGACGCCCCTGTGCCGTCCGTGGGCGATTGCTGGCGTCGCTGGGCGCTGCCTACGTTCGAGCAGAGGGTGCGTGACGGTGACATGGCGTCGCGCTCGCTGCGCCAGTACCTATCGACATGGAACGCCCACGTAGCTCCGCGCTGGGAGTCCGTCCCCGTAGACCAGGTGCGTCCGCTCGCAGTCCAGCAGTGGATATCGGCGCTCGGGTCAAGCGCGGCGAAGTCCAGCGTCTCCCTCATGCGCGTCATCCTCGACTACGCCGTCCGATACGAGACGATCGCGTCAAACCCGATGGCGGCGCGGTACGTCATGCCGTCGAAGTCCACCGTGTCACGACGAGACGATGGCGTGTGGACGCTTGAACAGCTCGGCAAGGTCTGGCGGCGAGTTCATGGAGAGTGGTACGAGCCCGCGTTCCTGCTCGTCGCTTTCGGCGGGTGCCGCGTCGGCGAGGCGCTTGGCGTGCGCGTCGGGGACGTGAGCGAGATTGACGGGTGCGCCGTCGTTCGCATCGAGCGTCAGGTCACGCAGGACGGGCGCTTGACGGACGCGTTGAAGAACAGGTGGAGCTACCGCAGCGCCGTCATCCCCGGCAGGGCTGGGCGTCGGCTGCTCGAACTGGCGTCCACCGCCGACGATTGGCTCACGTCTGACGGCATAGGCGGCTATGCGCCGCGAAGCCGCATCCGTTCGTCGTGGGAGTCCCTGCGCGGCGTCATAGAACCGTGGCACCCGTTGAAGAACGGGCGCAACTCGTGGCAAACCTACATGCGATGGACTCTCGGCGTCGAGCCATACTACATCGAGCCGCTTATGGGGCATGTCGGCGAGGGTGTCACTGGGCGCCACTATGACAAGCCGGGTGCGGCGCAGTTCGTGTCGGTGGTGTCATCTGCTTACGCAGCCAACCAGTTCGACGCGGGCTGGACGTGGGCGTGATTGGGACGATTCTGGGACGCAGTTTTGCGTTTGAGCTGGTAGTAGCGTTGTCGCCTACACCGTGATCGTCTATGCGCGGTGTTGCGAATAGTCGCAAACAGCCTCATTACCTGCGGTTTTGTGAACCGCCGCCGCGAATTCGCAGGTCAAAATCGGCCACTTGGGACGCGACTGGGACGCGAAAATTGGTTTCAAGACAAATATAGCCCCGCCCCCGCGATTGGCGGGGACGGGGCATCGCAAAGCCGCGCGAGTCAGGGAAGGAGAGGGAGGAGGGACGCGGAGGGGGGAGCACGTCATGGGAGCCGAGCACGCGCGGCGGTTGCGCTAGAACTTGCCCGCGTTGAGGGCCTGCTGCAGGCACTTGGTCGTGACCTTGCCCCAGTCGCCGTCGATGAGGTACGCGGTAGTGTAGTAGCCGAGGTGCCTGAGCCAGTTCTGCAACGCGACCACGGAGTAATACCCGAAGTCCCCGTCCACCGCGCGGGTGTAGTAGCCCAGCTTGGCGAGATAGGCTTGCAACGCCGTCGCGGTCTTTACGCCGAACACGCCATCGACGTGAGCGCTGTAGACGCCCTTGTCACGCAGCGCCTCCTGTAGCCTTGAGACCGTCAGCTTGCCGCGCACGCCGTCAACCAGCAGCTTGGCCTTCTCGATGATGTCGGCTGCGTAGCTCGGGCGAATCACGCTCATTACCTCGTTCCAGCGACGTGTGCGCCGCCCCACGCGGTTGCTCACGTTGCCGTCGATGGTCGTGATCGTCATGTTGCCCGCGCTCACGTACTCGCACATGCCAACGTGGTCTGCGCGCTGGTTGCCGTCCCAGTTGAAGTAGACGATATCGCCTGGTCGCGCGTTGGCCACGCTCACGGCCTTGCCAGCCTTGATGCCCTCGTTGCGCATGGTCGGGCAGTAGACGCCCGGGAGTCCAGCGCACGTCGCGCCGGCCATCTTGACGATGCAGGAGACGAAGCACGCGCACCAGTTGCCGACGTGGAACGACGAGAAGTGCTTGGAGTAGTAGTCGTAGAAGGTGGACGGGCCGCGCCCAATGTAACCAGCCGCGAGCTGCACAGCCTGCTTGCCAGTCATGGTCACTCTGCATCATCCTTTCGCAGCCCATCCTTGCTGTGCAACAGCATCTGGTACCACGCCGCATCGGAAATCTCGGGGTGCATTTCCGCGAAAATCTCCAACAGCGACCACAGCTCCATGAGGGCAAGCGACACGGTGACGGTGATTAGAACGGGCTGATACCCCAGCTCCAACCCGCCCAGCAGCATCCCGTCCACCACGTCTGCCGCGATGACGATGCCGAAATTGGACAGCTTGCGAATCAACCCCGCTCGAAACTCGTGGCTCGCGAAGTCGTGCTGGACGAACATCGCGTTTGTGCAACCGAAAAGCACGTCGAGCGCGGCGAGGACGAAGAGCGCGACGATAGCGACCTGCGCCCGCCCGTCGCGGACGGGCTGGAGGAAAACGTCGATTGATGAGGGCATGGTTCACCTACCTAACGCTACACCGGGAGAATGCGCATGACCATATCCATGCTTGGCATGACGAAATCGTTGCCATAAATAGGCAAGAGGACAGTGCTTTCGAGACTTGGCGTAACATCACCGACTGAGTATTCCGTCGTGTCAACTGCGTATATCGAGCCGTGCACAAATTCAGACACCGTGCCAGCTGTCTTGTCGGGCACAAAGCAATTCTCTTCTGCGCTCCAAACTGCGGGATAGACAACAGATTCCATCTCGACGGGAGGCTCTTGCGTGTTGTCGTAGAACGTGATTGTCGATGTGCCACCTCCTCCGCCTCCGCCGTGCGCGTACTGGGCGAGGGCGAGAATCGCGCCCGCGTTGGTCTGCGGTACCTGCACGTCCTGCGCGGCGAGCACGTCGGCCAGCACGTCGAGCAACGTGTTGACGGTGCCGTCGTAGCGTGCGCCCATGTCCTCGTCGGCGATTGCCGACGCGACGGCGAGGACGGCCTCGGCCTTGGTCTGGACGGAATCAGGGATGGTGTAGCTCATGGTGTCTCCTTACTTAGTTGCGCTCATACAAAACGTAAAAATGCACCACGACCTCTGACGTGTTGTTGGCACGAACCTTTGCCAAGGCGGTGCTGCCGCTGCAACTCTGCGACCCGACGATCGTATTGCCCGTTCCCGTCGTCCACGTCTGGATGATGCCGCGCCGCGTGTATCCCTCGACGGTCGGAATGGTCGCGCTGACCTCCACGCACGCGCCCGACGAGATGCTGGTCGACTCTGTCGCGCACTCGCGGAAGGCAAGCGGCGAGTGCGACTCGCTGCCGCCCGCGGCGCGTATGGCGTCGACGATGGCGTCGGGGCCGTAGTAGGCCACGCGGACGCGGTCGCCGACCTTGGCGCCCATGACGTGCTCGGCGCAGCGGATGCCGGGGACGGACGCGCCGCCGATGTTGACCTGCATCACGCCCGCGCCCACGGACTCGACCGTCCCCCAGCGCCAGCGGGCGGGCGGGTTCTGCGCGGGCATGTCGACAACCTCGGCGGCGATGAGGTCGGCGCCGTACTCGATACCGCTAGGCATTCGCCCTCCTTTCGAACGCTCGTAGCTCCGACGTGGTCAAGCAGCCCGCCGAGCCGATGGCGACCGACTGCGTGCGAATCACGTAGCGGCCACTGATGCCCGCGGTCGGCCACTCGACCGCCACAACGTCGCCCACACGGGCGGGACAGTAGACGTGCCGCAGGGTCACGCGGCGGATTACCGACTGCGCCGTCGCCAAAAGCTCCGCGGCCTTGGCGTCGGCTTCGGCTTGCGTGGCTTCGTCTCGGTACTGGTAGTTGGCGACGTTGCGCCGCCCCAGCGACACGGTGGAGAACGGGCTGGTCGGGTCGTCGTCGACGGCTTCGCCGATGACGGTCTTCTCGTCCGTCTCGTAGATGGCGTGGACGACGTTCTTCACGTCGCGGGTGTCGCGTTCGCGCTTGGCCTTCGCAAGGAACGTCGCGCCCTCGCCCTCGCGGAACGTCCAGACGGGCGCGTCCTCGGCGGCGTTCTGCGCCTTGCCCATGATGACGACTCCGTAGGGGTCGGTGCGTGCGCTCGCGTAGCCGACCAGCCCCATCAGCTCGTTCACGGCGTCAAGCTTCGACCCGCCGCTTCCCTCGCCAGAGTCGCTGAATCCGAACTGCCACGCTGCGCCGAGTTCCTTCTCGTTCGGGGTCGCGCGGACGGAAAGCCCCGCGCCCTCGGCGATGCCGCGGGCCAGCTCCACGATGTTGGTGCCGGATGGCACGACGATCGGAGCGTCGAACCCGTCGTCCTGAAGCTCGGCGAGACGCCCGTCGAGGTAGGCCGCGCAAGACTCGACCTCGCCGTCTATGTCGGCGCTCGGGATGTTGAGAAGCCACGTCCCAAGACAGACGGATTCGTCTGCTCCGTCGTAGAACGTCGCGTCGAGGTAGCAGCGGACGAGGTCGGCGCCTAAGTCCATAAACGCGGCGGTGTCAGCTTGCGCGGACTCGAACGTCTGTGTGTCCTGGTTTATCGAAAGAGTTCCGTTCTCGAAGCCCTCCAGCGTCTCCGTCTCGTAGCCCGTCAGGCGGTCGACGCGCACAAAGCGGTAGGCCGCTTCGAACGGCTTAGTCCAGTCTGCCATTGCTTACCACGCTTCCCGATAGCGAACGGCGTCCCACGTCACCGACGCCTGCCAAAGCTGACCGACGCCGTGGGATATGCGCGGTCTCACGTGCGCCCGCCAGCGGTGGCCGAACGGGTCACGAATCCACGCGACGGGGTTCAGTCGGCATAGCTCGCGGAGTCTGTCTGTCTCCTGCCATAGGACGGTGTCGAACGAAAGCGTCCCGTTCTCGTCGCGGTCGGTCGTGCCGTACCAGACGGGCAGGCCATCGCCCGCGCCGCCGTCGGCGAAGTGGTAGGCTTCGCCGCCCTGGTCGAGCGAATAGCTCGCCTTGGGGTTGCCCACCATCGTCAAGACCTCGGCGGCGCCGTCCCCGAAGTTGAAGACCCACGCGCGGGACTCCATGACATTCGTTATCTCTATCGAGCTGGTCGCGCCCGTCTCCGTGACGGCGGTCACGCGGTAGGCGTACGTCACGCCCAGCGGCGGCAGCGGGTCGACGGCGGTGTCGCCGCTCGCCATGCCGTCGGCTACGACCCACGTCACGCCCGCGGGGTCGATGCGCGTCACGATCAATGACGCGGTCGCGGGCAAGCCCTCGCCCGTCCCATCGAAGACGGTCACATTAACGCCCATCGTCTCGGGGTCGTTGGTGACGGTCGCGGTCGGCAGCGCGGGCGCCGCCCAGTCGGTCGCGAACTCTCGCGAAGCGGCGGCGTTGAGTCCCGAGCCGCCCGTGACGTTTACGCGGACAATGTATGCCGTCTCGTTGGCGATGGTCGGGAGGTCGGCGGCGGTCAATGTCAGGGACGTGACGCCCGCGGGGACGCTCGCGTTCGCGTAGACGATCGCGCCGCGCTCGTCGGTGATGGTGACGCGCTGGGCGCTCGTCGTCCCCGTGTCGTCGGTGACGCTCCACGCAACGACCAGCGGCAGGGCGTCGACCACGGCGCCGTCAGTGGCTGGGCTGTCGATGACGACCGTCGGGGCGCTAAACGCCTGTACGGTCGCGGCCGTGCTGTACGGGCCGTAGCCCTGCGAAGCCACGCCCTCGGTGCGAACCTCGAACGTCCACGAGCCGCCGCGCGTGATGGGGACGGCGTAGGTCGTCGCCGTCCCGCTCACCTGCTGCGTCGTCGTGCCGCTCGGTGACGTGATGCGGACGGTCGCGGCGGTCTGGGCGGAGCCGTCGGGATGGTTCGGCGACCACGCGACGGTCACCGTCTCGCCGACGGCGACCACGCCCGACGGGCTGACGGTGACGGTCGGGGCGAGCGGCGTCGTGGCGGTCACGATTTGCGCCGACTCAACCCACGCCGACGCGAGCGAGCCACGGACGGTGCGGGCGCGGTAGGTCGCCCGCGTCCCCGCCACGCTGTCGGTGACTGGCAGCGACGCGTTGCTTGCGACGGTTGACCAGTCGCCGCCGTCCCAGCTCACCTGCACGTCGTAGCCCGTGGCGTACGGCGCGGACGCCGTGGCGTCGACCCTGACTTGCGTCGTACTGGTCGTCTCCGCGGTCACGCTCGAAGGCGCGGCGGGCGTCGTGTACGAGTAGCCGCTCGTCGAATATGACGAGTATCCGACGCTGTTCTTGGCGCGGACGCGGTAGCTGTAGCGGTGGTTGGCCGAGGTCGACTTGTCGCTGTAGTTGGTGGTAGAGCTGCCGACGCTCGCGACCTGCGTCCACGAGCCGCCGTCGGTCGAACGCTCGACCACGGTCGCGGTGCGGGGCTTCGTGGTCGTTGTCGAGCCGTTCGTCCACGTGACGTTCATCTGCGCGTCGGATGCCCGTGAGACGCTGCATCCGCTCGGCGCGTTGGGCTTCTCGTAGGCGATGGCCGGGACGGTCACGGTGCACGTGGCCGTGCTGGTGCCGTTGGCGTCGGCGCGGCCCGTCATGATCGCGACGCCCTTGCAGGTGACCGACTGGGACGAGTCCGTCTTGGTGATGGTCTTCGTCATGGTCGTGAGAAGCTGATAGACGCTCGCGCCCGTGCCACTTTCGAAGACCACCGTCCCGCTGTCGCTGCCAGTGGTCGACCCGATGACGCCGTAGCCGTGGCCGTATACCGAGTAGCCCCACGAGATGGAGTGCCAGTAGGTCTTGCAGGTGATTGTCGCAGTCGTGGTGGTCTCGGAGGTGACCGACGCCTCGACGTACGACTGCCAATGGTGGACTTGATTGCCCCAGCCCTCGGCCATTACCTCGCCCCCATCCTGTTTCGCACGGCGACGCGCTGGGCCACGACCTCGAGCGCGGCGGCGAGCTGCGCGTCGGCTGCGACCATGGCGCCGTCGATGTAGTAGTTGGTGGTGCCGACCCCGTCGCCCATCGCGTCGGCGATGGCCGCGGCGTATCGCGAAAGATACGGCTCATAGGACGGCCAGACGAACTCGCCGCCCTTCTCGCCTACGCCGTTGAGAAGGATGGTCGGCTCGTCGATGTAGCCGCCCTTTGCGTGCCAGGTGATGCTGATTTTCGGCAAGCCGCCCGAAAGCCAGTCGAGCGGGTTAGGCGAGCCACTGATGTGGAACGACGGCACGGGGATGTGCGGCCACGTGATTTTGAAGTTGAAGATGCTCTTGATGCGGTCGACGGCGTTCTGCACGGCTTCCTTCGCCCGCTCGATGGGGCGCGTGATGGCGTCCTTGATGCCGTTCCACGTCGTGGTGACCTTGGTCTTCACGCTCTCGAACGCGGTCGCGACCTTCGTCTTCACGCTCTCGACGGCGGTCGTCACCTTGGTCTTGATGCTCTCCCACGTGTCGAAAATCTTGGTCTTGATGCCGTCCCACGTGTCGGCGACCTTCGTCTTGATGGTCTCCCACTTCTCGGCTAGCGTGGTCGCCATGGCGCCGACCGCTTCGGGGATGCTGCTCGCTATCTCGACGAACTTGTCGACCAGCGGCCCCACGGCTTCGATTACCGTGTCGATGGCGGTCTTGATGGCGTCGAAGAACGCGCCGATTTCCTCCTTGTGCTCGACGAGGAATTCCAGCGCCGCCGCGAAGCCCTCGACGGCCACTGTCAGAACGTCGCCGATGACAGCGCCCAGCTCTTCGAAGACGGCGGGGTCAATCTCGCCCATGACCTCGGCTAGCGTCTCCATGGCCTGCGTTGCCGCGTCCATGAGGGCGCCGCCCAAAGGCTCTAGTGCAAGCTTCGCGGAATTCTTCAACAGCTCGAATCGCTCGGGCCAGTCCATGGTCGCGTCAAGCGTGCCCATGATGCCGTCGCCCGCGCCGAGCGCCGCGTCCTCCAGGTCTTCGAGGGAAAGTGCGCCCGACTCCACGGCGGCGACGAACTGGGTCGCGCCGCGCGTGCCGAAGATTTGCGACGCGAGGTCAAGCGCGGCGGCTTCGTCGCCAGCTTCGATGTACTCGCCGAGCTGACCGACGACGCGATTGAACGCGTCTTCCGCGGACTCCCCCGGCTGCGCCAGCTCGACTAGCGCCTTCGATAGCTTGCCCATCGTGCCGTTTGCGTCGAGACCAGCCTTGTCAAGAAGGCCCGCCATGTTCGCGGCTTCCTCCATCGAGAAGCCTAGGGCTTGAAGCGCAGGCGCGTTGCTTTCGAGGACGCCCGTCAGCTGGTCAAAGCTGATGCCCGTCGACTGGGATACGCCCCACAAGTAGTCCATGACGGCGCCCGCGTCCTCGCCCGCTACGCCGAACTGGTTCAGGGCGCCCGTGAGGGTGTCGAGGTTGATTGCGCTCCCCGTGAGTTGGCCGAGTGCGGCCACGCGCTCGCCGACGCTCTCCAGCTCGTCGCCCACCAACCCCATGCGCGTGTTGATGTTCTGGACGATGTCTCCCGCTTCGCCGAAACTTACGGGGACGGTCGTCGCGATCGTCTCCGCGGAGCCGACGAGGGCGTCGAGGGCTTCGCCAGACGCGCCCGTGCCGATGATGATGGCGTCGGTCATTTCGTCGAACTCGCCGCCGATGTCCATGAGCGCCGACGCTATCTTCTGCACGCTCACGGCGGCAAGCAGCGTGCCGCCGAGGGCCATGAGCGGCCCCTTCAGCTCGCCTAGCTTGCCGAGGATGCCGCCGCCGATGGCTTCGCCCGCGCTGTCGCCCGCGCTCTCGGCTGCGGGCAGGATGGCGTCGGTGATGTTCTCCTTAGCGCCCTGCGCGGACGGCATGATTTGGACGTACGCATTAGCGACGGTTGCGCCGTCTGCCATGTTCGCCCCCTACTCTTCAGCGTAGTACCACGCTTCGAATTCGCTTACTGGGATGCCGCCGCTCCCGAAGTGCTCCGTCTTGCGCCCGTCGTGCGGTCGCGGATACGGCTGCGGGTCGCGGACGTTCGTGCCGTGCGCGGCTGCGATGGTGCCTATCACGCGCATGACGGCGTCGAAGGTGTCGGCGGCGATGATCGCGCGTTGGTAGTCGCTCGCGAACGCCGCCTCTTCGGGATGCCGCGCCCGCCAGACGGCGCTGTCCTGCGGCAGGTGCCGCGCCCACATCATGACGGCGTGCCAGCCATACAAGAAGGGCGCCTGGACCAGCGAACAGCCCAGGCGCTCCATCATGTCGGCGGTCAGTGCCCCGCCCGTCTCGCGGTCTAGTCGGACGAGGGCGAGGATTCCCCCGCGTCGCCCGTCCTTTGCCACTCGGCAAGAAGGGCGTGAAGCTGCGCGAGGGTCATGTGCTCGACGGCGCCCTTCGCGTGCTTGTCGAGGACGGCGCGAAACAGGTTGATGATGTCGGCGCGGTCGACGTTGCCGTCCTCGATAAGCGACAGAACGGGGTCGGCTTCGAGGGCGTCGAGGGTCGGGACGGCGTAGGTCTCGCCGCCCAGACGGAACTCCATCACGCGCGGCTGGATGTCGTCAAGATTAAGCATGGTCTTTCCTCCCTAGTGCTTCGGTCTTATGCGCTCGCCACGGTGCCGTCGTCCAGGAACAGATAGACGGAGTGGCCCGTGCCGTCGTCGTAGCATTCGAGCGTGAAGGGCCACACGTTGCCCGCGCCGGGGACGAAGGTCGGGGAGCCGACCTGCGTAATTTGGCCGTTGGGGATGTAGATGCGCCCGCGGCGGTCGCCGTCCTTCATGTTCAGGCAGAACGCCTTGGCTGGCGGCATGTCGGGGCCGATGCCAATCTTCACTGTCTCGGGCTTGGTGGTGGTAGCGGGGGTGACGGTGACGTTCGCGTCACCGAAAAGGGTCTTTGCGGTCTCGCCGTCCATCTGCAGGAACTCGCCCGTGATGTTGGTACCGAAGTCTGTCGTAGCGACGCGGACGGAGTTCAGGCCCCAATCCTTGATGGTGGTGGTGCTGCGGCTGATGTTGAGGGTAACGCCGCTCTCGGAGAGGTAGCCCGCGGCGCTCGTCCAGCCCTGGCCGAGTGCGGTGCGGGCGTCGGTCGGCGCGGCTGCGCCGATGGCGCCGTTCATCAGGGCGCCCGTGGTCTTCGTCTGGTCGGGGCCGAGCAGATAGACCTTGTTCGAATCAATTCCGGCCATGATTGGCCCTCCTTATTCGTCGATGGTTAGTGGGATGCCGCGGGCGCCCACGGTCGCGTGGACGGTCGCGCGGCGTAGCGTCGGGCGGTCTGGGTCGGGGTCGTCGTACGGCGGGCGTGCGCTGGTGGTAGTCCAGTCGACGCCCTCCACGACGGCGCCCGTCGACTCGATGCCGCGGATAGCCGCGGCGATCGTGGCGGCTGCGGTCATGGCGGCGCCGTACGTGTCGGCGTAGGCGTAGACCACAACGTCGAACTCGTCGGAGACGGGCGTCTGCTGCACGCCGCCCATGGACTGGACGACCACCGTCCCCGCTGCCGTGTCGGGCGGCGCGGGCGCCGCGTGGACGTTGGCGGTCGGGATGCGTGCGGCCAGCTCGTCGGCGAGGGCCTTCTCCACGTCAATCGGGCTTACGACCTGCACGATGTCACCGCCTTAGTGAGAACCTTGTCGCGGGCTTCTTCCTCTAGACCCTCGTAGTCGCTCGCGACGACAAGGGCCATGGAGCGGTCGCCCACGACCTGCGCGGACAGGGCTTCGAAGTGCTCGCCCGCCGCGCTCGCGATTCGCTGCGCCGCCGCGTCGACCTCGCCCGTGATGCCCGCGGACTGCATGAGCGCGGCTATTCCGTCGCTCAACAGCTCGACGCGGACTTGCGTCTTTGACATGGCGTCACCCCGCCCACTTCTTCAGTCGGGCCTGAACGTGCGACACGTGGCCGTAGGGACTCTGCCACTCGTACGGGATGCCGTCGACGACGTAGGTCGCAGCGCCGTGCGTGACGCGGTCGCCCTCCTGGATGTCCGCACCGGGCGGGGCGTACAGGACGGCGTCGGCGCCCGCCACGGCGTCGACCGCCCCGAAGTCAGTCGAAGTCCCCGCGGGCTGCACGCTGCAGCCCGTGATGATATGCGATTGTGCGTTCGCCCAATCGCGCTCCGTTCGGCGGTTGTACGTGATTAGCCTCGCCCGCTCGACCGTCACGGCGTCATTGCACCAGCTAGGCAGCATGGGACTTCACCAACCTGTACGGGGCGAGGGCGTCGCGGACGCTCTGCGGCAAGTAGGCCCCGCCTGCGTCCTCCAACGCCTGCCCGCTGTAGCTTACGGAGACGCCGCCCGCGCTCTCGCTTGCGATGCCGTACGACCCCAGCGCGACGTGCGCGACGACACGCTGCGCGATGATCGTCGCTAGGTCGGGCGTCGCCGCCACGTCGAAGCCCGCCGAGTAGGTCACGCGGACGTTTCCCAGCCCGCACGGCTGCGGGCGGTCGGTGCGCACGCGCCCGAGGCGGTTGAAGCCCTTCACGACCTGCTCCACGCCGTCGAACTCCACGGCCTCCACGCTGCGAAGCCCGACGCACGGTAGCCAGATGTCGCCGCGCTCGCCGTCGGCCACGTACTCGCACGCGAGGACGGGCGCGACGTGCCAGCCGCAGTATGCGCGGATGGCCGCGGTGGCGGCGTCGATGGCGGATTGCACGCGCGTGTCGCTGGAGTAGCGCCCGCCCGTGATTTCGTCGAACGTGTCGGCGTCGATGATGGCCGGAAGTTCCTCGACCTCGTAGCCCCACGGCGTAAGCATGGGCGCCCCCTTACTTGGTGCTGGTCTTGCGTGCCTTGTTTCGCGGCGTCCGCGCCTTCGCGGGCGTCGGCTTCGGCTCGGGCGTCGGCTCCGCGAGGACGTACCCCGTGGGCTGGTTGCCCTCTTCGTACTGGTAGAGATGGCCGCTCGGGGCCTTGTAGATGCGAAGCATGTCGACCTCCCCATGGGTCGGGGGACGGTCGCCCGTCCCCCTGGTTGGTGACTAGGCAGACTTGATGACCACGAAGTCGGCGGGGTAGTAGACGGCGAGGGCGAGACGCTCCTCGACGACGACGGTCACGCGGTTGTGGATTGCGTCGTCGTGGTCGCCGCGGTGAACCTCCAGGCCGATGCCCTCGCCCTGCTTGGTGACGACGGCGCCGCCGAGACGGAAGGCGCCGACAATGACGGTGCCAGCGGGGATGGCGGTCGTGACGATGGTGTTCAGGCCCCAGATGCCGGGCTGCTGCACGACGCCGCCCTGACCATACGGGCCGTAGAAGGCGCCGCCGCCGTAATACTGCGTGTTGCCGTCCTTGGCGAGGCGCATCGTCGCGTAGTCGGTGGGGTTGATGATCACGGCATCGGCTGCGTGGTTGTGCTGCTGGCGAACCTGCATCGACGCGGTAAAGATGTTGTCAAGACCAGGAACTTCGGAAATCCTACCGACGCCCTCGGTCGCGAGAAGCTTGGTGATGATGGTCGACTCGGCGGCGTTGCGAACCTCGTTGATGGCGCGGTTGTCGATGGCGCTGCGGAGCATGGCGTTGTCGGCCAGCAGCTCGTCGGACTCGTAGAACCATGCGGCAACCTTGCCCAGCTTCTCGGTGATGTCCTCGGTCGGGACGTGAATCTGCGGCTTCTCGCCGTTCTCGTTGACGGCGGTCGGCTCGCCCTCGGTTGCGCCCATCTGGACGTAGGAAACGGTGTTGCCGGAGACGGAAAGCTGCGAGAACACGTCGCGGACGCTAATCTCGCGGGCGACGGTGTCCAGCGGCTGGTCGGCGTAGCTCACGACCTGCACGGAAGTCTGCGGGTCGGTAGCGGCCTTGAAGTTAAGGCCAGTGGCGACGGACTTCGCGCCGTTGGCGAAGGCGTTCATGTCGAGGTTCTTGGCGGCGAACTCGCCGAAGGTCTTCGGGGCGTCGTTGGGCATGGGGTCGCTCTCCTTTGCGGTGGTTGTGTTGGCGAGGGACTTCACGAGGGCGGCGGCGTCGTCCGCGGCCTTCTTCGCGTCCTCCGCGGCCTTGAACTCGGCGATTGCGGCCTTGATGGCGTCGGCGTCGTCGCCATCCTTGACGGCGGCGAGTGCCGCCTTTGCAGCGTCGTAACGCTCGTTGATGGTCATGTGCTGACCTCCTTAATCTGTGCTCTTCAGTAGGGCGTTAACCTCGTCCATGAGTGCGGCGTACGCCTTCGCGGCTGCGTCCTCGTCGTTGACCCCTGCGGGTTCCTCCGACTTGCGCGTGTCGTCGTTCGGGCCGTCGTCGTCCTCGTCGGCCAGAAGGCCGCGGACGGTGGTCGTGATGTCGTCGGCCAGCTCTAGGACGCGCCTTAGCTCGTCCGCGTCGGCCTTTGAGTTGCGGCGCCCGCTCTTCACGTGCGCGGCGCCCTGCTTGATGTCGGTTACGGTCGCCCGCTGGTTGGCGGGAATCTGCACGAGGGACACCTCGAACAGGTCGAGCCGTCGAAGCTCGTACGCTTCGGTGCCGTCGTCGAGGGTCACGGTGCCCGCGTCCTGAATCTCGTACGCGAAGCTGAACTGGTAGAGTCGGCCCTCCTTGACCAGCTTCCGCGCGTACTGCGCCAGCTCGTTGTCGGCGTCGAACTCGCACCGAACGAAAAGCCCGCGGTCGTCTTCGCGGGCTTCGGTCACCTTGCCGATGTTGTGATGCGGGTCGTCCGTGTTGTGGCCGTAGAGCAGCGGGATTGGCTTGCCCTCCGATGCCCAACGCTCCAGCGACGCGGCGAACGCGCCCGGGGCGATGATGTCGCCGTAGCTGTCGGGGATGCGGTCGAACGTGGCCGCGTAGCCCTCGACGGCTCCGTCGCTCGGCATGTCGGCGGCTCCTGGCGCCGCCTTGTACTTGATGGCCATTGATGCGCCTTTCTTGTGCCGCGCGAACCATGCGCGGATTGCTTCGTCCTCGCCCTCTGGGCGCCCGTCCTCGCGGGCGCGGGCGAGACACGTCTCCATGTCCACGTCGAGTTCGACGAACTCGGCGCCCGCGTCCTCGTAGGCGCTGCGCTGCCAGTCGGCGGGGTCGGTATGGATGATCCACGCGTCGCACTCGTCGGCGTGGTCGAGCAGGTGTTTGATTACCGCCGCCCGCGCCTTGAACGCGCATTCGCGGGGCATGCCCTCCGACGCGTGGGACGTTGCCGCGCCGAGACATTGCGCGATGGCGTCGAAGTCGACGCGCACGTCGTTCGGCTGCGCGTGCTCGCGGACGTACGTCGACTTGCCCGCGCACGGCGGGCCAGTGATGATGTGCAGCATCGGCGCCCCCTACGGGATTTCAATCGTGACGGCGCACTGGCAGTTGGCGACCTCTTCGGCGCTTAGGGCGTCGGCGTCCCCCGGCCACTTCGCGCCGTTGCTGAACAGCTCGTCATACGGGACGGTCTCGCCGTTCATGGCCGCATGGCTCGGGCGCGGGTTGCCGCTCGTCACGTCCCACGTTTTCGTTGCGCCCCTGCGCGGTGCGCACTGTCGGACGGCTTCGAGCGCCGCCCATCCCGCGATTGCCGTCGCGAACGCGGTCGCGCCCGTGACGATGCGGTTTTCCTCGGCGTGCTCGTACACGTCGCGGGGCGTGCGCTCTCCGTCCTCGTCCTCGACGACCTCGACCAGCTCGCGGAGCGTCGCGGCGTTGACCATGCGGGCGCGTCGCTCGCACAGGGCGCGGATATAGGCGGTCGTCTGGCGCGGGCTGTAGCTGCTCGCGTCCTCGTCGAGGTCGGCGAGGGTCGCGCGGGCGTGCGCGTCGCTCTGCCGCTGGGCCACGGGCTGCATGTCGTCGGCCAGCTCCTTGTCCCAACGCTCGCTGTTCCACCAGCTCGGGTCGCCCTCGTCGGGGACGGTCGGGTCGGCACTTATCTTCGGGACGACCGACCGCGACTGACGCTTGAAGAATGCGCGGAGGACTTCGGCCATCTCGTCGGCGTCGGCGTCGCTCGCCGTTGCCTTGTGGCGCTTCGGCGCGGCTGCGTTGGCGTGCTTGCATGCGTCGCAGCCGCACGACTTCACGTCGGGGTCGCCGCTGTAGCGGTCGACGGTCGGGTCTGTGTCTCGCGGCGAAGCGAGACCGCCCTCGATGACGTTCAGCGGGACGATCAGCTCGTCCGCGCCGTCGATGTGCGGCAGGTTGAACATGGCGCGGGCCTCGTCGCGGGTGAGCCACGGCCCGCCGACGGCGGACTGGATGACGGCGGCGCGTTCCTCGAAGCTGCCCTGCAGCTTCACCGACAGGTCGTACTCGACATAGTGGCCGCTCGGCTCGCCTATGCGGGGCAGGATGTCCATGTTGACGCGCTCGACGACCTGCATCAGCTTCGGCGCGAGCGTGTCATTGTAGAGGGCGCGGGCGTTCTCCTTCGCGCTCGCGTACGTCTGGCCCTCGCCCGGCCAGATAAGCGCGGGGTTGACGTTGTACACGCCCGCCACGTCCTCGCGGCCCAGCTTCTTCGCTTCAGACCACTCGGCGTCGTGGGCGCTGAACGGAACGGTCTTGATTTGCATGCCATCCTCTAGGATGGGCATCTTCCCGCCCTGCGTGGCGTCCTTGCCCGCCCAGCTCTCGTCCCAGCTCTGCTTGAAGCGCTCGAACGCTTCGGTGCTCCACTTCTCCACGTCGGCGGGACGGCTCACGTAGGCATTGAAGCGCCCTCCGCCCGTCCACATCTGGCGGCGGTAGCCGTTCGACTCGATTTGCTCGTGGAGAACGTCGGCCAGCGCTTCGACGGGCGAGCACTGGCGCGTGGGGTCGGCTGGGTCGTAGCCGTGCCAGAGAACGAATGCGTCGCGCGGTACCTCGATGGCCCGCCCGCTCGGGTTGCGGACGATAATCGACTCGGGCGCCCACGGGGACGCGCCGCGGTACTCGGTCACCCACGGCGCGGGGACGGGGCGAAGCGCCCACCCGCTCGGGGCGTCGGCGTCGGGGCCGATGATGGAGACGTGGCGGTCGTACAGCAGCAGGTCGGCGAAGACGCGCCGCTTGTACTCGTAGGCCGTCATGTCCTCGTTCGGGCGCCGTAGGAGCAGCGCGGCGGGGCTGTCCATGACGCGAACGCGGTCGTTGTCGCTCGCCCTCTCGTAGACCTTCCACGGGACTTGCGCGGCGTTGTCGGCAAGGAACGTCACGACCGCCCGCAGGTTCGGCTGCGTGCGATACAGCCTGTCGATGCTGTAGTCCGCGACGCTCACCGCGCCCGAGGGCGTGATGGCGTAGGCGTAGACGCTCGGCGCGAAGACGCGTCGAACGCGGTCGAGGATGCCCATCGGCTACCCCCTTCGTTTTCAGATCGTGAGAACGCCGTGGTCGGCGTACGCCGTCGGCTTCGTCTTCGTCTTCGGCGGCTCGGGGACTCTCGTCTCCAGACCGTGGGCCATCGTCAAAGCGACGAGCGGCGAGATGTCCTCGCGGCTCTTCTGCCTGTCCCACATCCACGCGCCGTCGCCGACGGGGCGCGTGACCGCCACGTTCGCCGCGAGGTCTAGGACTGGCTGCGGTCGGTGCATGACGCGCGTCGCGTCGCTGTTCGTCTCGGGCGCGGACGCCGCGACGGCGTCCCAGAGGCGCCCGCAGTACGCGCCAACGTCGCGCCCCATGACCTCGACGACCTCGACGCCGTCGATGGCCTGCAGCAGCTCGGCGACCGCCGAGACGGGCGCCCCGCGCCCTTGCAGCGCGACTTGTATCGGCTCGGGCCATCCCTTGCGCCCGACGCGCTCGCGAAACCAGTCGACCAGCCAGCCGATGCCGGGGCGGTATGCCACGACCTCGCCGTGCAGCCTGCCGTCGGAGCGGCGACCGCAGACGGCTATCGCCGAGTGCTCGCGGTCGGCGCTCACGTCGACGCCAACGGCGAACGGGACGCCCGCGGGGATGGTCGATGTCGCGTCTGTGCCGTTCGCCCAGCTGTCCTCTGGGAACGGCGGCTGTTCCACGGCTTCGACCCACTGGCAGAGGCACTCCGTCCTGAACACGTCGGGCGGGTCGGTCGTGAATGACGCCCTGATGTTGCGCTCGGGGATGCCGTACCCCATCGATGGGTTGGCGTACGCCCACGCGCTCGGGTCGCCCGGGTCGGCGTCGGGCGGTGCCGACCACTCGAACCATCCGAGCGTCGTCCCCTCGTCGTCCTCGTCGGGTCGGTCGTACTTGTCGCCGATGGCTGCGACGATCCCGTCGGGGTCGCCCAGATCGGCGTGGGCTTGCAGCCGCAGGTGACGCAATACGCACGAGGAACCGTCGCCCGCGTTTGACATGCACCAGACGAGGGCGTTCTCGCGTGCGATGGTCGTCTTCGTGAGGGCGCCCCACGCCTCCCAGTCGCGATGTTCGCGCAACTCGTCTAACAAAATGAGGTCGGCTGACTTGCCGCGGCCCGCCTTGCGCGTCGTGGCCTTCACGCGGTACTGGCGCCCGCGCGTGAGTTGCAGCCGCTTGGCGCCGTTGGTGTACCAGACGTGCTCGATTTCGGCGGCGAGGTCTTCGTCGGCCTGCGCCATCTCGACGACCGACGCCCATGTGTCCTCGGCCTGTTCGAGGTCTTGCGCCGTGCCGAGGATAAGCGCGACGCCCAGCATGTAGAGGAAGAACAGCGCCAGGACGGTTCCCATCGTGGTTTTGCCGTTCTGTCGGCCTATCTCGACGACGACCGTCCGAAAGCGAAAGCGCCAGTCTCCGTCGAAGTCGCCCACAATCTCTAGCGCGTGGACGAAGAGCCATTTCTGCCACGGATAAAGACGAATGCCGAGGACGTCCTCGGCGAACGTGATCACGTCATAGCCGAGCGTCGTGTCCTCGGTCAGCTCGCGAAGCGGCGGCGTGTAGACGCGGGGTTCCTCCCGCCCGTATGTCCTCATTGCCTACCCCGCGATGTGGAATCTCTTGTATCGGTCGCCGCGTGCGCTGTCCAGCTTCGACCGCTCGGGCTGCTCTACCAGCTTCGCTGGCCGTCCCGGCTTCGCCGCATCGACTAGGTTCAGGCCAGCGAGATACTTTAGAAGCGTCGGAAACGTGTTAGGGTCGTTGTCCGACGCGACATCAGCGCGTCTTGCAAGCGCTCTAACGCACTCGATAGGCCCTGCATGCATCTTCACGTCGAGGATTCCCCGCTCGATGCCCTCCGCGATGGTCTGCTCCATTGCTTCCGCGATGGTCATTCGGGGGTCTCCTTTTTCATCGGAGGGATAAAAGATTGGCCGCCCCCCCGTTCCTCGGCGCGGGCGGTGTCGGATGTTTCGGACACCCCTACCCCAGTTCGTGCAGTGAACGAACGGTTGGACGAACGGACGGCGCTCACCACTCGCGCGACGGCTTGCCCAGGTTGGTCATACCCGCGCGGTCGCGGCGCTTGGCGTTGCAGTGGAAGTGCGCGGCGACGATGTTCGCTGGGTCGAGCGCCAGCTCGGGGTACTTGTCCCGCGGCCTCACGTGCTCGGGACTCCACGCCCACGTGTCGCCGCCGCGACGATACGGCCCCTTGCCGTAGTCGATGGGCGCGTGGCACCAGACGCACGGCGCGTTGGCCCTGCGGTCGCGCTCGAAGCATCGGCGCTTGACGCGATGCCCCGCGGGCGAGTCCCACTTGTCGAGCGGGCTGTTGGTTGACATTCGCCGCCCTCCCATCGGTCGGGTGTGCCGCAAAACGCCCCGGGTCTGGGGTAGTGGTTTTGTCTCCCGACCGACGGGGAGGAAAGGCGGGCGGCAACGGCGGCAGTCTTCCGCCCCTCTCGGGGTCGGCGCCCGCATCCTACCAATACCACGTTTGCGCCATGAAATGCCATGCGACGGCATGCGACGGCGTGCGGAGTTTAGTCCCGCATCCCGTCGCGGACGCCCGCGATCGTGGCGCGGATGCCGTTCGCGTCCACGAAGTCCAGCGCTATCGCCTGAAGCTCCGCGCACCTGCGCGGGCTGTACCCGACCATGCGGGCGACCGTCTCCCAGCTCTCGGCGGCGAGGTAGCGCCACCAGAGGATGTCGGCGTAGAGCATGCCGAGAAGCAGGGAAAGCCCGCCTTTGCCGTCCTGGTCGCGGCCATAGCAGACGCTGGTTGCCAAGTCCATCAGGCGCTCGTCCTCTTCGATGCGCTGATGCCAACGCGACTCCTTGTCTATCCTTGCGTCCACCCGCCTCATCGGGTCGGAGATTGAGCCCGAGTCCACCTTCATGCCCAACGCCGTGCCGACCGACTGCTCGGTGGTCTCCATCGCGATTAGCATTCGACGGATGCGCTCGCACTCGATGGCGGCACCTCGGGCGGCGTCGAACAGGTCACGGGCAGACGAATACGTTTCCAATGCCGATTCTCGCCCCTTTCGGTCGATTGTGGGCAACTAGTCGCGGGTGTCAGTTTGCGCGGCTCTGTGAGGACTCTAGGGCACGCAGAATCGATTTCTCGAACTCGTCCAGAGTCTCCCGCAGCAGTTCGACGTACTCCACGAAGTTCGCGGTGCCGTCCATCGCCTTGATGTCGCAGTCGGCGGCGTACAGCGCGGCGCTGTCAATTGTGGAGTAGGAGTAGAAGCGACCCTCGGGAAACCAGTCCGTCTTTCCCTTGCTCTTGCCCTTCTCGCCCTCGCGGTAGTGCCACAGCTGCCAGTTGCGTGCGTCCACCGGGCGCAGCTGCCAGCTTCCGAACTCAATCACCATTTCGTTTCACCCCCAGCAGCTCGTCGGTCGTTACGCCAAGCGCGGTCGCAATGCGCAGGAGATACGTTGCCCTCGGCTCGCGCCTTCCGGTCACGTACATGGACACGTTGCCCTGGGATATGCCGACCATCCTGCCCAGCTCAGCCTGCGTCATGCCGCGATCGCGCATGATGCGCCGCAGGTTCGTGGCGAAGTCGCTGACTGGTCTCACTCGACCACCTCAATTCCCAGCTCGCGGTACTCAGCCTTTAGTTCGCGCAAGTCCTCAACCGTGCCTGCGCCATGGTAGAAATTGAACGCCATGGAAAACGCTTCGTCTGCAAACTCCCGCAGCTTGGCGTTCTCGCCCATAATCATCCGCGCGTTCTCTGCATCGTCGGACAGACACGAGCGCAGGCGGGCGTTCTCGTCTTCGAGCGACCGCGCCCGCTCAAACTGCTCGTCGTGTCCGTCTCTCTCGTGGAACAGCATCTCCTCTGGCACGTACCGTCGCATCTCGTCGGTCTTGCCGCGCACGACATGCACCGTGTCGGGCCACGGGCGAGACTCACCAATGAAGAGGTCTGGCGACCAGCTCATCACTCGACCACCTCCGCGCCGCACGACGGGCAGTAGTGCCAGCGCTCGTCACCGATGCCGTAGCCGCAACGCTCGCAGAACGGGACGGAGCGCCCGTACTTGGTGCGGAACTTGCCGTGGCGCGTGGTCGTGCGATGCGGCACGTAGACCTGCTGGACGCTCCCGTCGCCGTTGGTCACCACGAGTTCTGGCGGCAGCTCGCCCTCTCGGAGCTGCTTGCTCGGGTAGATGTACCAGCTCATTGCTCCACCACCTTTCGCCCGCAGTTGGGGCAGTAGCTGCCAGTCTCTAGGATGATGCCGTCCATCCTTCCCCCGCATTCTGAGCACATCCACGAATCTGGATACGGCATTCCGCTCGAAAGCAACGGCATTGCGTTGTGGCACGTCCCCCGCCCCAGCGTGGCCTCGATGGCCTGCTCGGGGGCAACGGCTATATATCCAGTGTCGAGCACCATTTCGCCGTTCCAATATCTCGCGGCAACAGGCCCGCCAAGAATGGGCGAATTCCACTTGATTTTGCATGGATTCATTTCCCACCATTCCACCCCACGCTCGTCCAGCATGCGGCGCAGCTCGTCAGTTGCGGTCATCTCGTTCTCCTCTCGCCCCATGCGCAGTAGCCGTCTCCGCCGTCCAGCTCGCGGGCAGCGAGATTGCAGAAGAGGTAGTCATCGCCGTGGCTTCTGAAGTGCTCGCAGTCCCTGCACCGCACGAGGTCACCCATGCGCTTGCAAGCGCTCCAATGGTCAGCGTAGGTCGGGCGGTACTCCGTCCAGATGCCCTCGTGATTGCTCACTCGTCCACCTCCTCGGCCAGCCGCAGCTTTGCGGCGTACTCGGCGATGCGTGCTGGCACGCCCAGCGGATTCGTATTGCTCATGGCGTCCGCGAACTCCCGCAGCACGTCCTCGACGGTCGGGGCGTGGTAGTGGCGGTACTCCTCGGGGTCGTGCCACGTGGCCGTGTCCCAGCCGTGGGGCCGCACGGCCACCAGCTCGCTGATGGTCCCGTTTGCGGCCAGCCCGTACTGGATGCCCGTCACGGTGCCGTCCTCGTAGTGCAGGCCGTC
>OCTW013387009.1_pt1 | contig 31977 bp, 28 predicted proteins | sample 1539671 | NCBI WGS metagenome assembly OCTW01 (sample SAMN02144230, study PRJEB22623) | gut metagenome | biome: sheep rumen | host: Ovis aries | place: New Zealand | reverse complement strand
CGGCATGGGACAGATGATGGCTATCGACCCCAATGAGATCGAAGCACTGGCCCGCCAGAGCAACTACCCCGAATGGGGCATCAGCGGTCGAGCCAACTATATCAACGAGCGCGGAAAACTGCAACTCGGACTCTCTGGTAACAAGGCACAGCACGCAGACCTCACCGTAGAACTGGGCTTTTCCAGTGACATGGGCATGACCAACAGCCGTTACCCCGAAGAGATCTGTGAGGGGCAGCGACAGATGGAAGAGGGCTCGATGATGGGACTCTCGTATGATATGCTTGACGTGCCGACAGAGGATATGGAGTGCGTGGACCTCTACATGCAGGCCCTGGCCGTACCTGCACGGCGTAACATCAACGACCCCGACGTCAAGGCTGGTGAGCAGTTGTTCTATGAGGCTGGCTGTCATCTCTGTCATGTTACCACGCTACACACCAAGCCCCGCGGCTCAACCCTTCTGGCTGGCACCGACCTGCCCTGGCTCGGTGGACAGACCATTCATCCATACTCCGACTACCTGCTGCACGACATGGGCTCTGAGATTATGGGCGTGGGGCTGAACGACAACTTCGTCAGCGGTCTGGCCCGCGGCAATGAGTGGCGTACTACACCGCTCTGGGGTGTAGGACTGCAGAAGAAGGTCAACGGGCATACCTACTTCCTGCATGACGGCCGGGCCCGCAATTTCGTAGAGGCCATCATGTGGCACGGCGGCGAGGGAGAAGCCTCGAAGAATAAATTCAAGAACATGAGCAAGCGGCAGCGTGACCAGCTCGTTCAGTTCCTTTGGAGTCTATGATTTGTGTGCCTATTACAACGAGTATCACTAGTAAAACTAGAAAAAAATTAAAACAACAATGAAATACTACAGAATATCAGCCATCGTAATGGCAACCACTCTCTCAGCCACGGTATATGCTGAGACAAATACAGAAGAAAATGCAGTAGCATCTGAAGTGACAGAGCAGACAGAGGCAAGCAAGTTGAATATGGATAATGGTGTGATTCCTATTGCAGACGATCGTGGGTTCACGTTACAGTCGAATGACGGTAGTTTCGTGTTCAAACCATATCTCTACATGCAGAGTACTCTCAGTTACAAGTATTATGATGATGAAGGACTCGATAAGGCATACAATCAGGACAACGTGGCCAATTCGGGTTTTGCTATGCCTTACGCTATTATCGGATTCACGGGCAAGGCCTTTGGTAAGATCGACTACAATGTGTGCGTCAATGCCGCTGCCTCGGGTGGTAACATCCTGCAACAGGCATGGATAGACTATGCTGTAAGTCCAGAGCTGCGCTTCCGTATAGGAAAGTTCAAGACGCCGTTCACCCATGCCTATCTGACGACTCTTGGCGAGACACTCTTCTCCAGCCTGCCAACCTCACTCACTGCGCAAGCCATCCTCCCTTATTCTCTGAACGCCGTTACCCCAGGCATCGGCACGGGCTTCGACCTCGGCGTGGAGGTGCATGGCTTCATCGCCAACAAGTTTGGCTACGAGGTAGGACTCTGGAATGGCACCGGCTCTGCGCAGAACAATGCCACCAAGGGGCTGAGCGACGACAACCACCTGCCATCATTGATGTATGCAGGCCGCCTGACCTTCCAGCCGAAGGGAGCAATGCCGATGACGCAGGGCAATCCGAAACTGCTCCATGAAGACAAGATGCTCTTCGGCATCAGCGCCAACTTTAACAATGAGGCCGAGAGTGAGTCGACCAACGACTTCCGTGCCGGCTTCGAGTTCGCCATGCTGAAGAATCGCTGGTACGTGGGCCTCGAGGCCTATTATATGCACATCGGCTTCACCGACCGCCAGAAGATCGACGACACCTACAACTACTGTGGCGGCTATGCCCAGGTGGGTTATTTCGTGGCCCCGCAGTGGCAGGTCGGACTCCGTTACGACCTCTACGACCGTAACGGCTCGAGCAAGGACGGTATCCTGAACATGCCTGCCGCCAGCGTGAACTACTTTGTGCCGAAGACCAACATCAAACTCTCCGCCATGTATCAGTACGTGGGCCGTACGGGGCACGACACGCAACTCGACCGCGACCTCGACGACCTGGGCATCTGCACCCATACGGCGCAGCTGATGCTGCAATATGCCTTCTGAAAAGTTAAGAATCTAAGAATTAAGAATTTGGGTAATTCAATGAAAAATCATATCCTTGCAACCCTTTTAGGACTGACGGCTATCGTATTCGGCGCCTGCGATGACGGTCGCATCCCGGAGAAGGCCGTATCGTTCAAGGACGGGCGTGTGGTGAAACTGACGGCGACCCTGACGGGAATGGAGAACTGGCCAGACGAGTACAGCGTAGCCGTGGCAGGCTTTGACGGAACAGACGACTATGCTGTCATCTCAAAGGCCATTTCAAAAAATGTGAAAGGCTCGATGAGTATAGTCCTTTCTGGTATTAACGACAATGTCAGCAATGTGCAGCTCTGTGTGCTCGATCGCTTGCGTCGCCATGTCGTGACCTTCCGTGAGATGGAGTTGAAACAGACACGCGACACGATGTATATGGATGTGGGCAGCGTCGATGTCAGCATGTTCAATGCCATCCAGCAGGGCTATCTCAATACCACCTGTGCCAACTGTCATGGCGCGAGCAACAGGGCTGCTGCAGGACTATACCTGACGGAGGGGAGAAGCTATGACGCCATGGTAGGGAAGCCCTCCGCAAAAGTGGGTGGCATCAACATGGTGGAGCCGGGTGATGTCGGCAATAGTCTGCTGCACATCATCCTCCACCAGGAGTCGGTGGAAGGCATCTCGATGACTCATCGCGACCTCGTGTCAGAGAAAAACGAGCAGAGCATCCTGCCGCTCATCGACAGTTGGATCAATAATGGAGCGAGCAGAGAGTAGTTTATGTTCATAGCTTATAGTTTATAGTTTAAAGAAATAAAAATGCAAGATACTATTCAATTTGACAACGCGTTTGCCGAGATATTCCAGTTCGATAACGGAACAGAGGTCTGCGAATGCCACCTGATGATTCATGCCAGTTCGCCCAGCCTCCCGTTCGCCCAGCAGTTAGAGGCGGTAATGGGGGCTTACGAGCGCCTGATCGATGGCACCCTCAAAGGCTCGGTAGCCGTGTTCAAGCGCTATTTCCTCAGTGATGCCGCCAATCAGGCCGACGATGTCATCGTGGCGGATGTCACCGACTGCGCCAAGAGCATCATCCAGCAGGCACCCCTTGACGGAACGAAGATAGCCCTGTGGGCCTATCTGATGACCAACGTCGAGACCTCCGTCAGCAAGAGCGGCCTCTACGAGGTGCGCCACGGCGGCTTCCGCCATCTCTGGAACGGCTCCGCCCATAACATGGCGGCCAACTCGGAATACCAGACGCGCCTGCTCTTCAACGAGTACAACATGCAACTCATCGAGGAGGGCTGTACGCTGGAGGCCAACTGTATCCGCACGTGGTTCTTCGTCAACGACGTCGACCTGAACTATGGCGGCGTGGTCCGTGCCCGCAATCAGTTCTTCTTCACCCAGGGACTCACGGTCAACACCCACTTCATCGCCTCTACAGGCATCGGCGGCCGTCAGCAGGACCCCAACGTGCTCTCGCAGATGGACAACTACGCCATCGCCGGCGTCCGTAAGGAGCAGATACACTATCTCTATGCCTCTACCCATCTTAACCGTACCAGCGACTACGGCGTCTCCTTCGAGCGCGGCACGCTGGTGAACTATCGCGACCGCCGTCACGTCTTCATCTCCGGCACCGCCTCCATCAACAATAAGGGCGAGGTGATGTATCCCAAGGACATCGTCCGCCAGACCCGCCGCATGTGGGAGAACGTAGAGGCCCTGCTGGCCGAGGCCGACTGCAATTTCAACGATGTGGCCGAGATGGTGGTCTACCTTCGCGACACGGCCGACTATGCCGTGGTGCGTTCGCTCTTCGAGGAGCGCTTCGCGGGCAAGCCCTACGTCATCGTCCACGCCCCCGTGTGCCGTCCCGGCTGGCTCATCGAGATGGAGTGTATGGCCGTCAAGGCTGTCGACCTGCCCACTATGCCTAAATTTTAAAAGAAAGTGGAAAGAAGAATGTTTTCGTGGAGCGTGGAGTGTGGAGTGTGGAGGGAGAATACTCCAAGTGGAGATTCTGCCGCAAGACATTTCTCCCTCCACACTCCACACTCCACCCTCCTCGAAAAAAAATCCCTCCTCCTCCTTGCTCTCCTCCTTCCCCTGATCGTCCAGGCCCGCAGCGTCCCCGCCATCAGCCGCGACAAGGCCCGCGAGGCGGCCCGTGAGCAGGTCGTCTGGCGAGGCCGACTGTGTCCCCTCTCCACCGCTGCCCGTGACTTCCTGACGGCGGTCTACGGCAAGCCGACCTATAAGGGACTCACGCCCGAGCAGGTGGTCTACGGCTGGAGGCTCCGGCCCGATGTCTGGAAAGAAGAGCCCATGATCCGCATCGGCGATGCCCGTCTGCGGCAGCAACTGCACATAGAGGGCGACTTTGCGGCATTCTCGCAACTCTTCGACGACACCCTCGGCTACCGCCTCTCTCTCCTCGGGGCTGACCTCCCCGAGCGTATGCGCCCTTTGGTGAGGGAGTCGCCGGCCGTCGTCGCCCTCGACGAGCGGGTTGGGATGATCATCCTGCTCGCCCAGGGCCGGCTCTTCCAGCCGCGGCCTGCCGACATGCCGCCCCTGTCCCCATGGCGGGTAGAAGCAGAGATACTATGGAACCGCATGCCGCTCTGGGTCATCCTGCTGATACCTGTAGCGGCAGGCCTGGCTGGCCTGGTGGTTTGGGGAAGGCGCCGTCGTGCCCGCCGTCAGCAGGCAGGCGGCCGGCTTCCAGTGTCGGCGCGCCGCGACGGAGAATCCCGTCAATAGCATCAAGACGAATTGGCAGAATATATTCTTAATCCGCAATGAGAATGTCGCAAGCATGCCGAAATATTCTCAATCTGCTTTGAGAATGTTGCAAGCATTCCGATATATTCTCAATCTACTTTGAGAATGTTGCGAGCAGTGCGAAATATTCTCATTTGTGAAATAGAATTAAATTCAGACGTTTCTGGTCAGAAAACTTGGAAGGGTGGCTGCTTTTTCGTAACTTAGCGGCCAAAAACCGCTGAGACATGAGAAAAGGCAATGCATGGAAGCACCGGAACGACCGCTCCTGGCGCACCCCTCGCATGGTAGAGAAGCGCGAACTGCTGAGCAAACCGCAGTTCACGCTGGACGACCTGTATATCACCCCCTTCACCCGGCGCGCCCGTTACGACGAAGATGGCCGCAAGCACTACGTCGCCGTGGAGCGCAACATGTCGCCCACGGGCATCCACGTGATGGACGACTACCTGCGCTGTCTGGCCGCGGGGCGGAGCAATGCGGGAGACTTCGTCGCCCGTCACGGTCTGACCACGGGCGAGCTGGCCGCCCTCATCTTCATCCTCACCGGCATGAAGGCCATGCGCTTCCGACTGCTGTACCAAGCCCGTCTGGCCGACGACCTGCTGCGCTACACGTCGCTGTCGCCCGCCGAGGTGGCCCGCCGCTCGGGCATCGGCTCGGCCATCAACCTCTACCAGTCCCTGCGCCGCGACTGCAACATGTCGGCCACCGAGCGCCGGCAGGCCCTGCGCCAGGAGGGCGACGAGGGGCGCTTCGTCCTCTGAGTGCCGCAGCCGGGGAACCTGTCGTTTCTTAGACTTCGGCGGGCCTGCGCTCGGCGCAGATGTCGAGGAAGTATTGGTGAAGCCTCGGGTCGGGATCGAGTTCGGGGTGGAAGGCAGTGGCAATCTGATTGCCCTGGCGGGCGGCGACGATGTGGCCGCCGACGTTGGCGACGGGCTGCGGGCGGTCGGAGAGGATGCGCTCGATGTAGGGTGCGCGGATGAAGGTCATCGGCACGTGACGGCCGACGCCCTCGACGCTGCCCGTGGTGTGGAAACTGCCTGACTGCCGGCCGTAGGCATTGCGGAGCACGCGGATGTCCATCGTGCCCAGGCGCCCTTCGGAGAGCAGGATCATGCCGGCACAGGTGGCCAGCACGGGCAGCCCCCCGGCGATGGCCTCGCGCACGGGGCCGAGGAGCCCCAGCCGGGAGAGCAGGCGCATCTGCACCGTGCTCTCGCCGCCGGGCAGGACGAGCCCGTCTTTGGGCTGCTCCCAGTCTTTCAGCTGGCGCACCTCAAAGGTCTCGGCTCCCAGTTGTCGCAGTCGCTGCTCGTGTTCGATGAATGCCCCTTGCAGGGCTAATACTGCTATTCTCATGTTTCGGGATTCATGTTTCGGGATTCAGGATTCATGTCTCAGGATTCACTTTCCTCGCTCTGCCATCAGCAGGGCGATCTCCTGCTCGTTGATGCCTACCATCGCCTCGCCCAGGTCTTCGGAGAGTGCTGCCAGCATCTTGGCGTCGTGATAGTTGGTGACGGCCTGTACGATGGCTGCGGCGCGCTTGGCGGGGTTGCCGCTCTTGAAGATGCCGCTGCCCACGAACACGCCCTCGGCGCCCAGCAGCATCATCAGCGCTGCGTCTGCCGGCGTGGCCACGCCGCCGGCGGCGAAGTTCACCACGGGCAACTTCCCCTGCTCGTGCACCTCCCTGACCAGTTCGTAAGGCGCCTGCAACTGTTTGGCGGCCTCGAACAGTTCGTCGTCGCCCATCGACACCAGCCGGCGTATCTCGCTCTGCATCTGGCGCATGTGGCTGACGGCCTGCACCACGTCGCCCGTGCCCGGCTCGCCTTTCGTGCGTATCATCGTGGCGCCCTCGGCGATGCGCCGCAGGGCCTCGCCCAGGTTCCTGGCGCCGCAGACGAAGGGCACGTCGAACTGGGTCTTGTCGATGTGGTAGATGTTGTCTGCAGGGCTCAGCACCTCGCTCTCGTCGATGTAGTCGATGTCGATGGCTTGCAGGATCTGGGCCTCGGCGACGTGGCCGATACGGCACTTGGCCATCACGGGGATGGTGACGGCCTCCTGGATGCCGCGGATCATCTTGGGGTCGCTCATTCGCGACACGCCCCCCGCGGCGCGGATGTCGGCGGGGATGCGCTCCAAGGCCATCACAGCGCAGGCACCTGCCTCCTCGGCGATACGGGCCTGCTCGGGCGTCGTCACGTCCATAATCACACCGCCCTTCAGCATCTGAGCCAGTTGGCGGTTCAAGTCTTGTCTTGCGTTTGTTTCCATTTTTTCTTTGCAGTTTGGTTGATTAAAAACGGCTGCAAAGTAACGGCTTATCCGCGATATGGGCAAACGGACTTCGCGTTTTGATAAACGAAAACTCAATCTGGGTAAATCCCTCTCTCAGGTCTTCACCCCCTTGCGTATCTCGCTGGGGGCGATGCCTTTCTGTTTCTTGTAATAGCGCGACAGATGGGCTTGCGAGGAGAAACCAAGGGCCAGTGCGATCTCCTTAAGCGGCTTGCTGCCGGTGGTGAGCAGGCTTGTGATCTCTTCGGTGATACGCTCGTCGATGATCGCCTTGGGCGAGCGGTTGGCGATCGAGCGGGTTACTTGTCCCAGGTAGCGCGGACTCACGCCTAACTGCTCTGCGTAGAAGGCCACGTCGCCATAGCGGTGGCAGAATCTGTCGATAGCGCCAAGGAAGAGGTTGTAAAGTTCGCCGGCCCTGCTGCTGTCCTCTGTATAGCCCTTAGGAGCCTGGCTCAGGTAATGGCGGGCATGGAGCATGGCTTCGTTGAGGCTCTCACCGCCGCTGAGATAGAAGGCCAGGGCTGCCGAGAACTGGTTGGCATGACCATGCTTCCTGATGCTCACGGGCAGGTCTGAGGGCTCGAGCACGATGGTGCAAAGGGGGATGAGCATCTGCTCGATGGCGTGATACACCTGTGGCTCTACGAGCAGTTCGCCGCGGGTGGAATGGAGCACGGGGGCATAGATGACGTGCCGGGGGCGATACTTGCGCACCAGTTCCACGATGACCTCTACCACATCGATGCGGCGGAGCAGGCCGATCTTGACCACCTGGGGCTGCAGGTCGTTGAGGATGGCTTCTATCTGTTCACGGACGGTCGCGGCTGGCAGGTCGTAGAATTCCTGGATGCCGAGGGTGTTCTGTACGGTGATAGAGGTGATGGCAGAGGTCGCCTGTCCTCCTAACTCGTTGATACAGCGTATGTCGGCCTGTACCCCGGAACCGCCCGTACCGTCGGAGCCCGTAATGGTCAGTATCGTCAGCCTGTTGTTCATCTGTGTACTTAGTTAAATCCGGTGCAAAGATAAGCGAAAACTATGAAATAACCAAAAAAAGAGTGCTAAGTATGTGATATTTGAGGATAAATGATTATCTTTGTGGCGACTATTCATTTTTATTAATTAAAAAGGTATGAAAAGGAATCTAACCATTGTGATGCTTCTCTTGCTGGCCCTGACGGCAGGGGCTCAGGGGAATGCTGTGCTCGACCAACTGAAGGCCGACCCGAGGAAATCGTACGGTACTGACTATCCGTACTCGTTTGCCGACCATCGGCTGACGAAGGCCCCGAAGGGCTACAAGCCGTTCTACATCAGCCACTACGGCCGTCATGGCTCGCGATACTACTGGAACGCGATGCTCTATCAGGAGTTGGCCAACCTGCTGACGAAGGCACACGAGCGGGGACAACTGACGGCGGCTGGTGAGGCCTTCTTCCAAAAGTTCATGGCTGCCAGGGAGGAACTGCAGACGGGCGTGAGCGAACTCTCCGACCTTGGCTGGGAGCAGCACCAGAAGATCGCGCGGACCATGTATGACAACTTCCCGGAGGTGTTCAGGAAGGGGGGCAACGTGCTGGCTATCTCGTCGCTCTCAGGGCGCTGCGTGCTCAGCATGTCGTCGTTCTGTCAGGAACTCGTACAGTGCAACCCCGCCATCGAGATTCGGGAACAGTCATCGCGCTTCACGCTCGACGGCGTGGTGCCCAGCGACCGTCAGAACCCGAAGAAGCGCCAGTGGCCGAAGGCTACGCCGCGGTGGGAGAAGAACAAGGACAGGTTTACTTTTGATGAGTCGCTGCGGGATGTCGTCGTCAGGCGCACCTTCTCCAGCACCGACTCGCTGCCTGGCAATCTGGAACGTATCGGCAGCAACCTCATCAACCTCTACACCTCGCTGCCCAGCATCGGCCATGAGGGGATGATGGAAGGACTGGTCAGCGACGAGGAGATGGCTGCCCAGTGGGAGCAGTCGAACCTCGGATCCTATTCCTGGGTGTTCGGACCGCAGTATGAGACGATCCCCATCCTTGAGGACATCATTGCCAAGGCCCAGGCCGTGCTTGACGGCAGCAGCGACCGCATCGCCGACCTCCGCTTCGGCCACGATACCTGTCTTGGCCCTCTGACGGTACTCATGGGCATCAATGGGGCAGACAAGGACCCCGAGGACCCGTACGAAGTGAAGAACTGCTACCAGAACTGGCAGACGGGTAAGGCCTCGAACATTCAACTTGTGTTTTATCGTAGCAGAAAGGCCTCGGACGACATCCTCGTGAAGTGCCTGTTGAACGGTCAGGAGGCCAGGCTGCCGGTAACTACGAACTGCTACCCTTATTATAAGTGGACGGACTTCAAACAGTACTATACATCCAAAATAGCATTAATAATTCCTAATTAATCGGCCATTATCCGCCGGAGAGGTTCGGTTCTCGTTTTAAATTCGTATCTTTGCGCCGGATTTTAGGAAGTGTATGAACACGTTGGAATTGTTTTCGCTGAAAGGCAGGACGGCCCTGATCACAGGTGGCTGCGGTCATCTGGGACGGGCGATGACCATGGCTCTGGCTGATGCCGGAGCACTGGTATATGTGGCAGGAACCAGTCATGATAAGTTTGAGAAGGTGTTTGGTGCTGATGCGCCCCTGCACTTTGTCGAGATTGATATCATGGACTCCGTGAGCATCCGGAAGGCCTTCACCCAAGTGGCGGCCGAAACAGGATCTATCGATGTGCTGATAAACAATGCCGCCCAATACGCTGGTATCGGCAAGCGGTCGGAGGATCTGACCGACGACGACTGGGCCCGCTGTATCGACGGCATAGCAGGCAGCACGTATAAGTGTATCCGCGAGGTGCTGCCATTCATGAAAAAGGGGGGCTCGATCGTGAACATCGCGTCGATGTATGGCATCGTGTCGCCATACCTCGCCGTCTATGAACCACCATGCGAGGCATCGCTCATTCCGGTGAATTACAGCGCGGCCAAGGCGAGTGTCATCCAGACTACCCGCTATTTCGGAACCTATCTCATCGAGCGGGGCATCCGGGTGAACAGCATCTCTCCGGGACCGTTCCCCTCGCCGAAGGTGCAGGAGAACAAGGTGTTTGCAGACCGTCTGAGAGACAAGAACCCTTCGCACCGCCTGGGTGACCCGGAGGACTTGAAGGGGGCTGTGCTCTTCCTGGCTTCCGATGCCTCGCGCTATGTAGTGGGACAGAACATTCAGGTAGACGGGGGATGGACGATATGGTAAAATTGAGGAAAGTGGAAAAGGTATTATGTATAGTACAGGCGCGGCTGACGTCGTCGAGGCTTCCTGATAAGGTGATCATGCCGCTGGGCAAGGGTGGGAAGACGATTGCCGAGCATGTCTACGAGCGCCTGAGCCTGAGCCGGCATATCGACCGGGTGGTGTTTGCCATTCCTACAGGTGCACGCAACGACGAGTTGGAGCAGTTCTTGAAGGAGCGGGGCATCCCCTCGTTCCGGGGCTCGGAGGACAATGTGCAGGAGCGTTTCATCGGCTGCATCCGTCAGTATCGGCCGGAGGTCGTGGTTCGGGCCACGAGCGACAATCCCTTTGTAGACTGGCTACAGGCAGACCGTCAGATAGAGGGTCTGACCGATTGCGACTATGTCTCTTCTGAGGGTGCGCCCTTAGGGACGGGCGTGGAGGTGTTCTATGCCGAAGGGCTCGAGGAGGCCTACCGTATGGCAGAGAGTGACCGTGAGCGTGAGCATGTGACGCCTTATCTGTATACCCATCCCGAACGGTTCCGTGTGAAGCGTGTGCCTTATCATCTGCCGCAGGTCGGCCACTACCGCCTGACGGTGGATACCGACCACGACTATGCCCTGGCGCAGCGCATCTATGATGCCCTCTACGACGGTGCTCCCATCGCCAATGAGCGTATCTACGCCTGGCTTGCCGCCCATCCCGACGTGAGCCATCTCAACGACGATGTCGAACAGAAGGAGGGCGACCTCATCGCAAGAAGGTAATCTTTTGTTTACAGTTGACGGTTTACAGTTTACAGATGATATGACTGGAGACCGTTCTGCTCTGTCAGAGTAATCAACTGTAAACCGTAAACAGTAAACAGTAAACAAAAAATAGAATATGCTGAACTTTAACAAGAACATCAAGATTGGTAACCGGATGATAGGTCCGGACTATCCCACTTATTTCATCGCCGAGATCGGTGGAAACTTCGACGGCAGTCTCGACAAGGCCAAGCGTCTCATCGACGCCGCGAAGGAGGCTGGTGCCGACTGCGCCAAATTCCAGACTTTCAAGGCCGAGAGCATCGTCTCCGAGGGGGGCTTCTCGAAGATGACCCTCCACGGTGTACACGGCTCTTGGGGGCGCACCGTCACGGAGGTGTTCCGCGACGTGGAGTTCCCCATAGAGTGGCACCAGGAGGTGGCCGACTATTGTGCCAAGGTGGGCATCGACTTCTCCACCTCGCCCTATTTCAAGGAAGCCATTGACCTCTGTGCCGACATGAAACTGCCGTTCATTAAAATTGGATCAGGTGAGATTACCTGGCTTGAAATGCTTGACTATACGGCTCGCAAGGGCATTCCCGTGATGCTGGCTACTGGTGACGCCACGATGTCGGAGATCGACGAGGCCGTGCGCACAATCGAGAAGACGGGCAATCGCGACCTCGTGCTCATGCAGTGTATCACCAACTACCCCTCGAAGATCGATAGCGCCAACGTGAACGTGCTGAAGACCTACCAGAGTGCCTTCGACTGCTTGACGGGCTACTCTGATCATTCTCCTGGCCATGTGGTGGCTTTGGCTTCCGTCGTGTTGGGCGGTCGGGTCATCGAGAAGCACTTTACGCTCGACAAGACCGATAAAGGACCTGACCATCCCCATTCGATGGAGCCGCAGGAGTTCAAGTTCATGGTCGACTCCATCCGCGAAGTGGAGCGTGCGATGGGCTCTACCCGCAAGGAGGTCGTTGCCGAGGAAGGTGAGACGGTGTTTGTACAGCGTCGTTGCCTCTATGCCAAGCGTCCGTTGAAGAAGGGACAGGTAATCACTGCCGAGGATATCGACGTGCTACGTCCAGCCCTCGGCATCCCTCCGAAATTTAAGGAGACTATTATTGGCAAGACTGTCAACAAGGACATCCCCGCCCGTGATCCTATCTTCTGGGAGGACCTATGATAACAGACAGGGAGAAGATTTTGGCGATAGTCGACAATGACTGTCTGTCGCCCTCTGATGCGATTATCCTGCTTGAGGGTGACGGTTTCGACCGTTTCCGTAAGGCCGTCAGCCTCTATAAGCAGGGAATGGCCCCAAAGATAGTGTTCAGCGGCAACATCACCGACTACGACTACGGCAGTTACCCCTTCTCAGAGGTGTTGCCAAGGATGCTCGAGGCCGGCGTGCCTGAGGGCGATATCATCCACGAAAACCGCTCGCTCAATACCCGCGAGCAGGCTGTCGAGGTGGTGCGGATGGCACAGCAGCGAGGGTGGAAGAAACTGATTCTGGTGGCATCGCACGAACACCAGTATAGGGCTTATCTCACATTCCTGCGTGAAGTGCTTGATACTCGTAGCGGCATTACGCTCTATAATGCTCCTGCCAGAAACCTCGACTGGTTCGTAGACAAAGGGTGGGGCACACGTTTCGACCGGCTGGAAGCAGAAATCCTTAGAATAGAGAAATACACTGAGTTTGGCCATTTGGCTAATGCGCAGGAAGTAATTGAATATCAGCAATGGAAAGAGAAGAACTTGACAGACTGAAGCATTTGTTCGGCCGTAATCTGATTGGCCCCGAAGAATTGCAGCCTTTCTTCGAGAGGTTGGGGTGGGGGACGGAATTTACGATACCCGAACTAAATTATTCATATGAACAACTTGAGCAGTGTGCAAGCGATTATCTGCTTGTGATGGGCGTCGCCACCGTTGGCGGCAATCCTGTCACCGTCCGAACCCTTCGTGAGGTGTTTGGGGTCGATCCTGATGTCAGCGAACCCTGTTTCTACAATCAAGACTGGTATATGCATGAGGATTTTATCGACCAACCTCTCCAGTCGCGTTGGTATCTGTTGCGCAGGGAGGTGGTCGAGGCATCGCGAGCCGTGATGCCAGAGCAACTTATGGCTGCTGATTACACTTTCCCGCCGGCCATCCTCTGTGCCTTTGCCTTCTTCGCCTGCTGGTTCTACTACGGTGAGAAACTGTGGTATCATGATTTCGTGTGGTGCTGCGATACCGACCATAACGGCGACCGCATCTACGTGGGTAAGTACCACGATGTCGACGGCGTCAATAAGAACGGCTTCAGCGTACACCGTCATCTGGCCCTCCGCAACTGCTATGCCGCCGTAACTGTAAAATAAAATCGTAAATCGTGAATACATCTGAAGGCAATTACATGTACAAGTTGGCAGAGAGACTGTTCCCCATCTGCCGCAGCATCACGGGCGACGGCTTCCGCCAGTCACTCGGTATCATCCGTGAACAGGTGCCAGAGATACAGGTCTTCGAGGTGCCTTCGGGTACGGAGGTATTCGACTGGACGGTGCCTCGGGAGTGGAACATCCATGGGGGTTGGATCAAGAACATGCGGGGAGAGACTATTGTCGACTTCCGCAACTGTAACCTCCATGTGCTGGGCTATTCTGTGCCTGTGCATCAGACCGTGAGCCGCGAGGAACTTCTAGAGCATGTCTATACCCAGCCCGACCAGCCTGACTGGATTCCGTACGTCACCTCTTATTATAAGGAACGATGGGGATTCTGCATGAGTGAGCGACAGAAGCAGGCGCTGACGGACGATACCTATGAGGTATGTATCGATAGTACCCTTGAGGACGGGAGCCTGACCTACGGTGAACTTATTCTGCCGGGTGAGACTGACGACGAGATCTTCTTTTCCACATACCTTTGTCATCCCTCGATGGCCAACAACGAACTCTCCGGCCCCTGTCTGATGGCCGCCCTTATCCGCTATGTGAAGAGTCTTCCGCAACGCCGTTACACCTATCGCTTTGTCATCGTGCCTGAGACAATCGGTGCTATAACCTACCTCAGCCGTCCCTCAACCTTCAATCCGCAGGTTTCTAACCTTGAGGTGATGAGGCAGCATGTAAGTGCGGGCTTCGTACTCAGTTGTGTGGGCGACAACCGTACCTACTCGATGATCAGCACGAAATATGAGGATACGCTGGCAGACCGTGTGCTGCGTAATGTGTTGCGCTATCACTATCCCGACTACATCCGCTATTCGTTCATGAAGCGTGCATCTGACGAACGGCAGTATGGCTCCGCTGGTGTAGGGTTGCCCGTCTGTGCCTTTTGCCGCAGTAAGTATCATGAGTATCCGGAATATCACACCTCGGCCGACGATATGACGCTCATCAGTCCGGATGGGCTGCAGGGCTCCTACGGCGTGATGGTGAAGGTGGTCAATGCCCTGGAGCACAACCATTACTATAAGATGACCTGTCCCTGTGAGCCGCAGTTGGGCAAGCGGGGGCTCTATCCCACCATCAGCCAGAAGGGCACTTACGATGCCGTGCGAGCCATGCAGCATTTCACCGCCTATGCCGACGGGCGTAATGACCTCATCGCCATCAGCGATATTATCGGCACACCTGTCGACCAACTCATCCCCATCGTCCAAAAGCTTCAGGCTCATCAGCTCATCCGCTTCTGATGGCGATTGGCACGGATGTCTTAGCGGATGAAGAGCAGTTCGCGGTACTTGGGCAGCGACCACAGGCCGTCTTCGACGATCATCTCCAGACAGTCTGTCTCATGCCGGATGGCATCCATTTTCGGGCAAACAGTGTCGTGATAGGCGATAGCGCGCTCATGGATGTCGGCGATGCGGTTAGCCACGCGGCGGGCCTCGGTGAGATCTTCGACGAGTTGCTCGATACGTTCTGTGCGCTCGGCAATCTCTTGGATAAGTTTCAGGTTGCGGCGCGAGAGGCGCTGGGCCTCGTCGGTGGGGAAGACATCCTTCATTCCCTGCACGTTCTTGATGAGTTGCGACTGGTAGTGGGTGGAGACGGGGATGACATGATTCATCGACAGGTCGCCCATCACGCGGGCTTCAATCTGAACGGTCTTCACGTAAGTCTCCCATTTTACCTCATTGCGTGCTTCAAGCTCCTTGCGGTTCATCACCTTCGTGGCCTCGAACATATGGATGCTGGAGTCGTCGAGATAGTGTTCGAAGATCTTCGGGCACGACTTCTCCACGTCGAGTCCGCGGCGGGCTGCCTCGCGTACCCATTCCTCAGAATAGCCATTGCCGTCGAAACGGATGGGCTTGCAGGTCTTGATGTCTTCGCGGAGCACGTCGAGAATGGCATGGAATTTGGCGGTGTGGCCTGAACCTTCGGCGAACTCGGCGTGCTCGGCGTATTCGGCAATCTTCTGGTCGACGCGCTTCTTGAACTCTTGCAGGGCTTCGGCCATCGCAGAGTTGAGGGCGATCATGGCTGAGGCGCAGTTGGCCGAGGAGCCTGGTGCGCGGAACTCGAAGCGGTTGCCGGTAAAGGCGAAGGGCGAGGTGCGGTTACGGTCGGTATTGTCGATGATGAGTTCTGGAATCTGCGGGATGTCAATCTCCTCTTTGAGTGAGGAGCGGAGGGCGAAGACTGAGGAATTCGCATCCTCATTCTCGATGTGGTCGAGCAGTTCGGTGAGCTGCTTGCCGAGAAATGAGCTGATGATGGCTGGGGGGGCCTCGTTGCCACCCAGGCGGTGGGCATTAGTGGCCGACATGATGGATGCCTTCAGCAGACCGTTGTGCCGATAAACGGCCATAAGTGTCTCGACGATGAACGTGACGAAGCGCAGGGTTTCGTTGGCGGTGCGCTCAGGGTTCGAGGCGTCGGCCTTGGCGGGTGCATGTAGCAGGGTGCGCTCTTCGCCTTTACGTTCGGCCGTAAGGCTCCAGTTGTTGTGTTTGCCCGAACCGTTGATGCCGTCGAATGGCTTCTCGTGGAGCAGCACGCGGAAGCCGTGGTTGCGGGCCACGCGCTTCATGAGTGACATGAGCAGCATATTGTGGTCGACAGCGAGATTGCACTCCTCGAAGATTGGAGCCAGTTCAAACTGGTTGGGGGCCACCTCGTTGTGGCGTGTCTTGCAGGGGATGGCGAGTTCCAGGGCGTGGATCTCAAGATCTTTCATGAAGGCCTGCACGCGGTCGGGGATGGTGCCGAAGTAGTGGTCGTCCATCTGCTGGTTCTTGGCGCTCTCGTGACCCATCAGGGTTCGTCCTGTCATCAGCAGGTCGGGACGGGCGGAGTAGAGGCCTTCGTCTACGAGGAAGTACTCCTGCTCCCATCCGAGATTCACCTGCACCTTGCGCACGTCGTCGTAGAAGAAACTACATACATCTTTGGCTGCCTTTGTCACGGCGTGCAGCGAACGCAGCAGCGGGGCCTTGTAGTCGAGAGCTTCGCCGGTGTAGGCAATGAAGATGGTGGGGATACAGAGCGTGTCGTCGATGATGAATACGGGCGACGTAGGGTCCCAGGCGGAGTATCCTCTGGCCTCAAACGTGTTGCGGATGCCGCCGTTGGGGAACGACGAGGCGTCGGGCTCCTGCTGCACGAGCAGTTTGCCGCTGAAGGTCTCCATCATGCCTCCCTTGCCGTCGTGCTCCACGAAGGCGTCGTGCTTCTCGGCCGTGCCCTCGGTGAGGGGCTGGAACCAGTGGGTATAGTGGGTGGCACCGTTCTCCACGGCCCACTGCTTCATGCCGTTGGCGACGGCATCGGCAATCGAGCGGTCGAGGCGTGCGCCATTGTCGATCACATCGATAAGTTTGTTGTATACCTCTGAGGGCAGGTATTTGAACATCTTTTCGCGGTTGAATACATATTTGCCGAAGTATTCCGAGGGGCGCTCGGAAGGTGTTGGCACTTCCACGGCCTTCTTTTTGAAGGCTTCCTCCACGACTTGGAATCTCAATAAGTTGCTCATAATTATATATGTAAACAAGAAGTTATTTGTCAATGAAACGGCTCAGGATGCCTTCGTAGGCATCGATGCGGCGGTCGCGTAGGAAAGGCCACCAGCGGCGTACCTGTTCTGAGTGGGCGAGGTCGAGCGCAACGATGATGCTTTCTTCCTCATCGGTCGAGGCCTCGTAGATGATCTCGCCCTGAGGGCCTGCGACGAACGAGGTGCCCCAGAACTGGATGCCCGAGAACTCTGAGGTTTGAGCTTTAATGTTAGAACTGTCAGGGGATGGCTCGAATCCTACGCGGTTGACAGCGATGACGGGCAGTCCGTTGGCAACGGCATGTCCGCGCTGAACAGTCTGCCAGGCCATGCGTTGGCGCTGCTGCTCTTCAGCGGTGTCACTTGGCTCGTAGCCGATGGCGGTGGGGTAGATGAGCAACTCAGCTCCCTGAAGGGCCATCAAGCGTGCTGCCTCTGGATACCACTGGTCCCAGCACACCATTACGCCCAGCCGGCCTACCGATGTGTCGATGGGATGGAAGCCGAGGTCGCCGGGGGTGAAGTAGAATTTCTCGTAGTAGGCGGGGTCGTCGGGGATATGCATCTTGCGGTATGCCCCAGCGATGGAGCCGTCGCGCTCGAGCACCACGGCGGTGTTATGGTAAAGTCCGGCGGCACGGCGCTCGAAGAGTGAGGTGACGATGACGATGCCAAACTGACGGGCCAGTTCGCCAAAGAGTTTCGTTGAGGGGCCGGGGATGGGTTCGGCGATGTCAAAGTTGTCTACGCTTTCTGTCTGACAGAAGTATAGTGAGTTATGCAGCTCTTGGAGTACGATGAGCTGTGCGCCCCGCTTGGCAAGGTCGCTGATGCCCTCTGCCAGTCGCAGGATGTTGTCTTTCGTGTCGGCGGTGTTGTGCTGTTGCAGGAATCCAATCTTCAGTTCTTTCATTTTGTCAGTCTTTCATTATGTTCTGGGGAATTGCATGGTGCAGCAATGCAGGCTGCCATGCTGCTTAATGATGCTTCTGCAGTCGATGCCTACAATCTCGCGGTTGGGGAAGGCTTCGCCGATGAGGCGCAGGGCCTCGGCGTCGAGGTCGGGCTGGGCGTAGGTGGGACAAAGCACGGCTCCGTTGACGATGAGGAAGTTGGCATAGGTGGCTGGCAGGCAGTCTGCACCGTCGTAGATGGGACGTGGCATTGGCAGCCTGAGCAGCCTGTAGGGCCTGCCGTCGAGGGTGCGCAGGGTCTTAAGCTGATCTTCCATCTGCTGCAGCTCATCGTATTGCTCGTCGCTGGGATTGTCGCAGCCTATATATAATAAGGTGTCGTCGGGGCAGACGCGTACCAGAGTGTCGATATGTCCGTCAGTATCGTCACCAGTCAGCGAGCCGTGGTCTATCCAGAGGATGCGCTTGGCGTGGAGGTCGCGCTTCAGCCGGATTTCTATTTCCTCCTTTGTCATGGGCTGGTTGCGATGGGGCGCCAGCAGGCAGCCTGAGGTGGTGAATATCGTGCCCTGACCGTCGCTCTCGATGCTTCCGCCCTCCAACACAAAGTCAAGGCAGTCCACGTATTCGCCTTGCAAGGCCCCATGGTCATAGAGCTGGCGGTTAATGGCGTTGTCGAGTTCTGCGGCGAACTTTTCTCCCCAGCCATTAAATCTGAAATCGAGCAGGCGGGCATGCCCCTCGTCGTCAATCAGGGTGATGAAGCCGTGGTCGCGGGCCCAGGTGTCGTTGGATCTTAGGGGGAGGAGGTGAGAAGCGAGGAGAGAGAGGTCTTCGCCCTCGGGGACAACGACGAGCAGCTGCTCTCGCTTGGCGATCTCGCGGGCTATTTCCTCGTAGGTGGCGGTGATCTCGTCGAGCATCGGAGCCCAGTCGGTATGGGCGTGCGGCCAGGTCAGCTGTACGCCCCACTGCGGTTCCCATTCGGCTGGCAGCCGCCATGTCTGAGTATTAATTTTTATGCTCAAAATCAAAAATTTGCTGCAAAGGTACAAAAACTCTGAGAATAATTTGTAATTTTGCACCAAAAAATAAGTGTTGTCACAATGTTAGAGGTTAAGGACGCTACAATTGCCATCGGCGGCAAGGTGCTGGTAGAGGGCCTTTCGTTCATCGCCAAAGACGGGGAGCTGACCTGCCTGACGGGTTCAGAAGGCTCTGGCAAGACCACATTTATCCGTACGCTGATGGGCTTCGTACCTGTCGCTAAGGGGTTTGTGAGTGTAGATGGCGAGCTGCTCACCGTCCGCTCTGCCCACGCCTTCCGCCAGATGATGGTCTATCTGCCCCAGCAGATGCAGATGCTGGCCCATCAGCTCAGGGCTCCAGAGGCACCTGTCTGCGAGGCCGAGGAGTATAGCGTCTGGAACGCTGTGCTGCCCTCCGTGGAGCCTGAGCGCGAGCCGGAGCCTTTGGCGGCAGAGGATATCTGCCTGTTGGCGGAGCGCACCGTCAGGGAGACTGCCGAACGTCGGATCATTATTGCCGACGAGCCTGCCGCCCATCTCTCGCCTGAGCTCACGCTGAGGATGATTGCCCTTCTGAAGGAGCAGGCCGCACAGGGGAAGACTGTACTGATTGCCAGCCGTAGGCCTCAGGTTGTGGCGCAAGCCAGTCAAGTAATCGACTTAGACCAAATACGAAAATGGATACAGGATTAGTCATACATACCGTTCTTGGACTGCTCTTGCTGCTGATTCCCGCAGGGGCTCTCTATCTGTTGGAGCGCCAGATGCTCAAGTCTTTTGGTTTGGCCGTCGGCCGCATGATGGTGCAGCTGCTGGCGGTCTGTCTGATGGTGTGGGGCCTGATACGTGTCGACAGTGCCTGGCTCTCTGGCGCCTGGCTCCTGGCGATGTCCGCCCTGTCGGCCTTCTGGGTGCAGAGGCGCTGCAAGTCCGTCCCATTGGTTACGGTCGCTGCAGGGCTCTTTCTGGGCGTGATCGTCGTCGGGTTGTGGCTGCTGGGAGCCGTCTTCCCTGTCAGAGCCTTTGCAGCCAGGTGGTTCGTGCCTGTGACGGCCTTGCTGTTAGGCCATGCCACGATGATGATGGTACGCGGGCTGAACACCTACGTCACTGCCCTCAAGGCCGATAAGGAGCAGTATGAATTTCTGCGGGGCAACGGTCATACCCATCTGAAGGCGCTCTTGCCCTTCCTGCGCCGCAGTTTACTGGCTGTCATCTCGCCTACGATGGCCAATCTCTCCGCGCTGGGACTCTTCACGATGCCTCTGCTTTTAGGCGGCATCCTGCTTGGCGGCATGACGCCAATCAATGCCTTCTTCATCATGCTCTGTATGATTGTCGGCAGCGTCGCTGCCTCCATCCTCTCCCTCGGCATCACCATCTTTTTCTACGACTGGTGGACTTCGAGGGCAACTAAGGCCGAGGGCGGAAAAAGTTGATAATACGGTTTTGGATTTAACTCAATTTTTTTTGGTCTTTTGCATTCTAAGTTGTAACTTTGCAGCCTGTATGAAGAAATATTTGAATCTGATCGGAATGACGGTCCTGGCGATGGCGATGTTGTCGTGCAAGGACGGAAGAAGTGGGGGGCAGGCAACTCAGGCGGAGTTCGTGTCGGCGAATGTGGCTGGTGCTGCCGAGGCGCAGTCGCAGGCTACTGTAGGCCAGGCTCAGCGGGCGAAGACCATTGTGATGTACGAGATGCCGGCCCCGCTGAAGGACCGCCCGGAGCAGATACTCAGGCGGAAAGGCTACACGACGTCGTACAACAGCAAGACGAAGAACCCCAACTGGGTGGCGTGGCACCTGACGAAAGATCACACCTACGGCTCTCAGCAGCGTGGCCGCGAGGTGTTCACGGAGGATGAGAGTGTGAAGGCTCCGCGGGCTACAGACAACGACTATTTCAACTCGCGCTACGATCGTGGACATATGTGCCCCGCTGGCGATAATAAGTGGGATCAGCAGGCGATGACGGAGTCGTTCTTCTTCACCAATATCTGCCCGCAGAACCACGGACTGAACAAGTATGAGTGGAACGACCTGGAAATACAATGCCGCGACTGGGCTCGCGAGTATGGGGCTGTCGACATTGTCTGCGGCCCGTTGTACTCGGGCGCCGACAGCCGTTATATTGTAGGCCGTAGCAATCAGGGCACGCCGAAGACCATTGGCCGCAACAAGGTGTGGGTCCCCGATGCTTTCTTCAAGGTAATCCTGTGCCGCAAAGGCCGTCCGAAAGCCATCGGATTTGTCTATCGCAACGAGGGCGTCAAGCAGTCAAGGCGGGAGGCAGTGCGCAGCGTTGACGAGATAGAGCGGCTGACGGGTATCGATTTCTTCCCAGCGCTCGACGATGCCACAGAGCAGAGGGTAGAGGCCACTGCCAGTCTCAGCGACTGGTAATATCGGACTGCGAATGGCACGAATTACACGAATTATTAGCCGCAGGATTGCGTAGAGTCATGGAGTCTATAGTGTGAAGCAATCCGTGTAATTTGTGCCGTTCGTCGTCGAAAAGCATTTATTTGGTTTAAAATAATCAAATAATTCTCGTTTCTTTCCTTATTCTTATTCTTTTTATGTACCTTTGCAGCGTGAAAATAAAAGAAGTGCTGAGCGCCCTTGAACGTTTCGCGCCTCTGCCCCTTCAGGAAAGCTGGGATAATGCTGGCCTGCAGGTTGGACTGACAGAGACGGAGGTTTCAGGGGCATTATTATGTCTGGACGTCACGGAGAAGATTATCGACGAGGCTGTCCGTAAAGGCTGCAATCTCATCGTCAGCCACCATCCCCTGTTGTTCCGAGGGCTCAAGACCATCAGCGACCTTACTGATGTGCAGCGCACGGTGATGAAAGCCATCCGTGAGGGAGTCTGCGTCGTGTCGATGCATACGAACATGGACAATGCCCAGGGCGGAGTGAATTATAAAATGGCCCAGAGACTCGGACTGCAGAATGTCGGATTCCTACAGCCGAAGACCGTTGAAGGCGTAGAGGCGGGGAGCGGCATCATAGGCGAGCTCCCTGAGCCGCAGGCTGCCGACGACTTCGTGCTCGCCGTGAAGAAGGCCTTCGGCGTGGAGTGCGCCATGTGCAACGAACTGCTGAGAAGGCCGGTCAGTAAGGTGGCGCTTTGTGGCGGGGCTGGCGATTTCATGCTCGACGATGCCCTAAGGGCCGGGGCTGACGCATTCGTCACAGGCGAGATGCACTATCATCAGTATTTCGGCTATGAGCAGCAGATTCAGATATGTGTCATCGGACACTATCAGAGTGAGCAGTTCACGCCGGAAATCTTTGAGGAAATCATCCGCAGAAACTGTCCTGAAGTGGAAACTTTCATCGCAGAGACCTGCACGAATCCGATATTGTATCTGTAAATAAAAAGTGTATATATAGTAATTTTAATTGTAAAAGCTAAAAGTTATGGCAAAGAAAGACCCTACAGACTTGTCAGTAGAAGAGAGACTGAAGACCCTCTATCAGCTTCAGACTGCCCTTTCGTCGATCGACGAGAAGCGTGCATTGAGAGGTGAGCTGCCTCTGGAAGTGCAGGACCTTGAGGACGAAATCGAAGGCCTTACCACTCGCGTGGAGAAAATCAAGAGCGAGATTGATGAGTTCCAGCATGCCATCACGCTGAAGAACGGCGAGATTACCGAGGCCGAGGCCAGCGTGGAGCGCTATCAGAGTCAGCTCAACGAGGTGAAGAACAACCGTGAGTACGACATGTTGAGCAAGGAGATTGAGTTCCAGACACTCGAGATAGAACTCTGCAAGAAGAAGATCCGCGAGGCCAAGAATCGCATCGCCGAGAAGCAGGAGGAACTCACCGCCAGCGAGGAGCTGATCAGCGAGCGACAGAGCGACCTCGAGGTGAAGAAGAACGAGCTGGAGGAGATTATGACAGAAACCCGCGCCGAGGAGGATAAACTGAAAGAAAAGGTGAAGGATCTTGAGTCAAAGATCGAGAGCCGCCTGCTTACCTCGTTCAAGCGCATCCGTAAAAACGCCCGCAACGGACTGGGTATCGTCTATGTGCAGCGTGATGCCTGCGGTGGCTGCTTCAACAAGATCCCGCCTCAGCGACAGCTCGACATCAAGATGCACAAGAAGATCATCGTCTGTGAGTACTGCGGCCGCATCTTGATCGACCCGGAGCTGGCAGGCGTGAAGATCGACAAGGCGACAGGCGAGGAGAAGAAGCCGCGTAAGCGCGCTATCCGTAAGTCAGCTACGTCGAAGAAAGTGACTGATGCCGACGATATGGAGTAATTCGATTGTTAAAGAGTTTCGTAGTCTGGAATGTCGCGTAGGAACTGGTAAGACTGGTGCTCGTAGTCCATCTTACAGCAGTAGTGATGTAGACCGTTGCTGACTATGAGATAATCCACTTTCAGCAGAAGATTGTAGACCGTAATCTGGTCGAAAGTCTTCTGCTGTATTTGTATCGTGGGAGCCTTGTATTCAACAATCATTCTTGGTCGCAGCTCCTTATTATATAATAAGGTGTCGCAGCGCAGACGCTTCTCTCCGATACGCAGCTCCACCTCGTTTGCCAGCAGGCCCTTAGGATAGCCCTTATGCTCTGTCAGATAGTGGGTGAAGTGCTGGCGAACCCATTCCTCTGGTGTCAGAGCGACCCATTTTCGACGTAGAATGTCGAAAATTTGGTGTCTATCCCCCTTCTCTTGTATTCTGATGGGGTATGGAGGTAGGTTTAATTGAAACATTTCTGTCACTTTTTGATAGCTTTGGCTGCGTCTCGGAAATAAAAATAATCGAGATTATTTTGTATTTTGCTCGATTTACGCTAACTTTGCAAGCGCAAAAGTACAAATAATAATCGAAATAACGCAATGGCTGAGGCAAAAAATGTAAGTTTCGACACCATAATGGCCGATTTGAAGGCAGGGAAATACGTTCCTGTCTATTATCTGATGGGTGATGAACCTTATTATATCGATCGGATTGCCGACTATATCGCCGAGCATGCATTACAGCCAGAAGAGCGTGACTTCAACCAGACAATCCTTTTCGGCTCCGATGTGACTGCCTCACAGATTGCTGATGCCGCTCGGAGGTATCCGATGATGGCCGAACGGCAGGTGATCATTGTCAAGGAGGCGCAGAACGTGAAGAATACGGAAGCTCTGGAGCGTTACTTCAAACAGCCGATGCCTTCCACGGTGCTGGTGATGTGTCATAAGAATGGCACCATCGATGGAAGGAAGAAGGAATATGTGAAGAGCATTCAGGCTGCAGGTGTCCTCTTTGAGAGCAAAAAACTGCGCGACAGGGATCTGCCCGCCTTTATCGAAAACTATCTCAAGGCCCGAGAGGTGAGCATCGACGTGAAATCCACTCAGATGATTGCAGATAACATTGGCGCAGACCTGAGCCGACTCACCAGCGAACTTGATAAGGTGGTGTTGTCGTTGCCCGAGCAGGATAAGAAAATAACCCCGCAAGTGGTCGAGGACCAGATCGGGGTGAGCAAGGAGTTCAATGGATTCGAGCTGCGTGATGCCATCGTGAACCGTAATGTTTATAAGGCAAATCAGATAATCAAATATTTTGACGAAAATCCGAAGGCGGGTAGCATCTACTCTTTTCTCCCGTTGCTCTTCAATTACTTCCAGAATTTGATGATTTCGTATTATTCGCCAAATCCGAAGAGCCAGGAGGCTGTAGCAGAGTGGTTGGAAATGCGATCACCATGGGCTGCCAAGGACTACATGACTGGCATGCGAAACTATACTGGAATGAAAGTGATGCAGATTATTTCCAAGATACGCGAGATAGATGCCAAAAGTAAAGGCTTGGATAACCCCAGTACGGGTCCTGGCGAGCTGATGAAGGAACTGATTTTTTACATTTTGCATTAAAAACACCCTCCTTTTTCTTCTAGAATTTCCTAAAACAGCACTTTTCGAGAGTGCTTTTTTTAGGCTCAAATGCCGATAAAATAAGGGGTTTCAGGTGATTTCTGACCCTTCAAAATTCGCGTATTTCCAGAGATTCCTCCCGTTATCCAGAATACTCGAGAAATGGCGAAATTTCAAAAAACGCATTCAACGAAATTTGTGTTTCACATTCTTTAAGGTTTAGAATTCTGCATTTGAAGTTGTAAACCTAAAGCACAGATAGGGTATATTTGTGATTTAAAAGTGTAAATTCACAAAACAATAGCAATATTTGAAGGTTAATATTTAAATATGCAAACAGAAACATTCGGATTCAATAAATCACATTAATAAATATGCATACATATTATGATGTATTTATCTATCTTAAAATCAGTTAGTTATAACAAATTGTACAAAAATAGTGCAAATATTTCACATATTCACCCCCCCTCAGAACCTGCATATACGTCTTATTTTTCTAAATCTATCATAAATACCTTATTTATAACCAGTTATTTAGGTATTCGCCATTCCAAAATAGCTTTGTAATACTTTATTCATGTAAATTCGGGTTTGTGATTGTGAAGCTAAATTTGAATACTCCATGGGATTACATTTGGAAATCTAAAACCATAAATCAAAAGTTTAAAAATCTAAATTCTTTCTTAGTTTCTTGTTTAATTCAAAATTTTGCTTTACCTTTGTAAACTGAAAGAAACAACCGGCTAAATGCCCTCAAATAGTAACCGATCAGAAATATGAAGGATAGAATCCGTCAAATCATGGAGTCTCAGCACATGACTCAACAGGTGTTTGCAGACTTCATCGGCCTGGCTCCTGCCACCCTGAGCAGCATCTATAATGAACGTACCCGTCCTACCCTTAGCGTGGTGGAAGCCATCAAAAAGAAAATTCCTAACATCAGTACCGACTGGCTGATGTTTGGCACGGGAGAGATGTATATCAGCTCTTCCACCCCTGCTGACAGCCTGTTATCTGCTGAAGAAAGAGGGGTAAATGGTGGTCAGATCGTTCAAAGTCCAATGCTCGATTTTGATCAGCCCCAGTCTCCTACTCCGCAACAGGGGCCTCAGGCACCTTATTCTTTTAATAGTGTAAAAAGTACACGTCCGGAAATTGAACGGACGGAGGTAAAAATCATTGACAAACCGCAACGGCGCGTAACTGAAATCCGAGTCTTCTATGATGATCAGACTTGGGAGTGTTTCGTCCCTGTGAAGAAATAAAAATGACCACGAATTACACGAATTAAACGAATTGTTGCACACACTAATGTATCTGTGAAATCTGCGAAATCTGTGGTTAATAATTCGTCTAATTCGTGCAAATCGTGGTTAGCATTAAATAGGTGTTTGTCCCTTATCAAACACTGTCCCTTTCGATAATCTTGTAGTAGTGTCCTGATGTTTTTCGATCGGTCTCGAAGTCAAACTGCTGGTCGCTCAGCGCTCGGCCCAGTTTCTGATAGCTGGTCTTGGGGTCGTAGTTCGCATAGCGTTTGGAGAGCACTTGGGCTATCTCTTTCAGACTCCACCAGCGGGGCTGCTCCGATGGCTTCGGCTTGCGGAAGGTCTCGCCAATCATCTCCACCAGGTCGTTAAGCCTTTGGAAGGGTTCGTTCTCACGGATCAGCCTGGCTATCTCGTCGTCGTTCAGCCAGAAGCGCTCCTTATTATTAAATAGGTATAGGGCCTGGGCAAAGAGCTGGCGATGGTCGACGGTGTCGCTGAAGTCGATGTTGCCTGTGACCCCCACGCAGACGAACCGTCGTGAACCCGTAGGATCCACGAGGGGCTTCTGCTGGTTGGTGGTGCCGATGAACGAGGTGTAGCGGCGAAACTGCTTGATGGTCTTGCCGTAGGGTGGACGGAACTTCACGTCGCTGGTGCTCAGCAGGTATTTCAACACAATCTGCTGACCGTTGGAGGTCTTGTCGAACTCGTCGAGGTTGATGATGGCAAACGAGGTCAGCGCGATATTCAGGTCGAACTCGTTCTTGAAGTTCAGCTTATCGTTGTAGTAGTCGCGCAGTTCCTGAGGCAGGATGATCTTGCAGAAACGGGTCTTTCCACACCCCTGACGGCCTATCAGCAGCGGCGTTAACGCGTTGCCTGTCAGCTGTTTATCGCTCTCGCGCCACTGGGCCACCATGCCGACGAGCCACATCCTCAGATACATCTCCCAATGAGGCTGCGAGGTCGGCACACGGGCTGCGAGATCCTTGATATGATCGTGACCGTCCCATTGTGGCAGTTTGTCGAGCCAGGTGTTCACAGGGTCGTACTGTACGATGCGGGTGGAGTCGATGAAGCGGTTCACGTCCCTGTCCCACGACTTCAGACCGAGTTCCATCGCCCTGAGCGTCATATCGTTGCGCACCTCCTCGGTCAACGGCTTAAACGTCTGATCCTCAGCGTATTTCTCGCGATATTCGGCCACGCCGGTCATCAGGTTTTTGCGCAGTTCGAAGTTGGCGTTCAGGAAGATTTCCGTCTGCATCGCTTGAATGGTCTCCTTGGGCACGCTCGCCAACGGCTTCGGCTTGTGCTTCTCGAGATAGTCCTCCTGCAGGCTGACGGTATAGACGGCTGAAAAGGTCTTTCTGACGAGCAGTTCGTCGCTGTTGAGAATGGGGTGCTCGAGTGTCATCGCGATAGCCCTTGCCATCGGGATTCCTTCTGCCAGACAGGCGCTGGCCACCATCATCAGCAGTGTCTCCTGACGGTCGGCATCAGGCAGTTCTAATGCCTTTCCGAGCACGTTCTCCACGATGAAAAGCCAGTTCAGACGGTAGGTGCGGTTGAGGGTTCGCCCAGGCATCAGGCTGTCGCTTTTGTCAGAAATATTCACACGCTCGATAGGCTCCTTCGGCTGTGCGTCGCCATAGAAGGGCATCGCCTCAGGGTTGAAGTAGATCTCTGGGTCGGCACTCATGTAGACCGTCCTGTCGAGTCGCGGCTCCAGATACTCTATCTCTATCCCGAACTGGCTCTGATAGGCCTGTCGCGCCGTCTCGTATATATTATGGTGGAACTGCCGTATTTCCTCCTCGCCTGTTGGTAACTGTTTCCCCTCCTGAGTAGGAGGGGTGCCTTTAGGCGGGGTGGTCTGATCTACGCTCTGATCCTGCTCTTGTAGTGGTCTGAACAACTCTCCCCTCACCACAATCTTCACGCTCTTTCCCGATGCCCCCAGAAACGCCATCACCGTCTGTGGCATCCTGCTCACCTTGTTCCTGATCTCCACAGCCTGCTCGTATGTCTCCAGCCCGTTCTTCTCTATCACCACGAGCCCGTTATACCCCAACTGCCGACGCTCTCCGCGATAGTTGTCGAACTCGCTGGCAAAACAGATCCGCTCCAGTTGGATGCCGCCTTTCAGATTGGTCTTCACCCGTCCGTCCTCCTGCCGTTCCACCGTAATCAGATGGTACAACTCTCTCAAATGAAGCACGCTTTTCTCGCGCCAACCCTTCTGGATCAGCCCTGCCACGCTGATCAGTTCCTCGCGATTCACCACTTCGCGCTCGCCTTTGTCTCTAATGATTGTTACTTTCATATTTATTCTGTTACTATTTGTTATTGATCCTTTCTTTGTTCCTTTGATGCATTTTTATTGCAATCCGGCCTGCAAAGATACAACTTTTTTTCTTAAAATCGGCATCCTTTAGCGATTATTTTTATATTTTCTTTCGTACAATTTGAATTTTCTATTCTTTCTTTTTCATTTTCTAATGACATATGACATATATATTATTCTATATCGCTAATAGTCAGATGCTTATTAAATTTTAATTGCATGCTATAATGACATAAAAACGACATAAACATGACATACTAATGACATATTTTAGACTATTACTTATCATAATACTTTCAAATGCTTTAGACTGACTACTCTTGGAGTTTACATAGACCAAACTCTGACTTTCCCCTAACTAAACTCCGACTTTACCCTAACTAAACTCCAAAATTCTCGAGAGAATTTTAGACTTTACCCTAACCTTTCTCCTACTTTCCAGGCATCTTTCTTCCACTTTACTGCCTTCAAACCCCTTCACTCATACCATTTATGTCATTAGTATGTCATGTTTATGTCATTTTTATGTCATTATATTGATGATTTCTTTTGTCGTAAACATTTAAAAACCAAATATATACATTCATTACTATGTCATATGACATTAATTTCTCATTTTCCTCACTTCATTTGCTTTCTTATTGAGTGATTTTCCGTCAAATACTAGTCAAATCTTTCGAGTTTATGGCTGGTCATCTTATTCACCCTTGGGGCGCAAAGGTGCCTGACCCCATTGCGCCCATAAAAAAAAGCCATCCTCAGAAATGAAGATGGCCAAAACAATGTATTCTAATGTTTGCACTTACATAAACACTATTCTTAGGTAATTTGTGTGTAATACTTAAATAATTCCATCATTTCATATTTCATTTAGTTAAATGAAACAAGTCCTCTTTTATCGTATTACCATTTCCTTTGAATTTTGCATAATAATTTGTCATACTTCCTTGGGGTACATAGATTACACAGTTACTTAGTCCGCCCTCAACATAGGGAGGGTTCGGAGAATAAAAATGTATCTCTTTGATCTTATTTTTATCGTAAATTCTTAGGCTCTTTACAGAAGATGGCACATAGCAAATAACTTTTGAGTCAGAACCAAATCCAACATCAACAGAATCAAAATTCGGTAGGCCTACAACTTTCAGACTTTTGCAATGGAAGCGATAACTCCAACTATGATCAATTGCATTTGATTCAAAGGAACAATTACTGAAATCCATCTTCTCAATACCCGTTTCAACAAAACTTGCAGCAGCAGATTTCCCATAATCGTGTTGTCGATCATACATTCCAATAGTAGTAAGTGTCTTTGGAAAAACAATAGATTTGAGATTCCCACAGAAAGCGAAAGCACCAGTACCTATTTCTTTTAAATATGGCGGCAACATAACCTCCTTCAAGTTTGGACAATCTTGGAATGCTTTACTTTCTATTACTGATGCTCTAACAGGCAATATAACTGTTTCTAAGTGTTTCATCCCAGAGAAAGAACCAGTTGGAATTACACAACCGACACTTGCTTTTTTTACATTTGAGGAGCCTTTAACTAAATCTGCAAATAGCTGAACTTGAAGATTATCAACAGTACCAATCTCCCCATTTTCATATTTCTTCTGGCTCAGCTCCCCCATTGCTTGAATCATCCCTTGTAAAAATTCCGAATTTGCTTTGCGTTTTTTTTGCAATTCTTCTGAAAGGGTTGTATAAGCGTTAGAAAGATCCAGTTTCTTTAAGTTTATGCATTCTTTGAGGACTTCTATGTCATTTTCGTTCAAAAAGCCAGTTACTGTGAGTGAAGATATTTTATTTAGTTTCTCCATTGGGATTTTATCCAGAATAGTTCCGGGCTTCTCCAACTCAATCTTTATATTTAATGAGGCATTCCCATCTACTATCAATGCTTCAGACAGCCCCATATTGATATAATCTTGCCCCTTTCCATTTGGAACCCTGATTGCTTTTAATGCATTACATCCAGCAAATGCTTCTGGATCTATTTCTACTTTCTCACAACCGTCAGGAAATACTACCTCTTGAAGAAACGAACAATCACGAAACGCACCTTTACCAATTTTTCGTATTTTGGAAGAGAAAATGATTTTTTCTATATTTGTTCTAGCGAAATAGCCACATAATTCGCCATCATCACCATCTATTATAACTGCATCAGGTAACTTTACACATGTAACTTTTTGGCGGTCTCCTCTGTCGAGATCATGGCCATACATGCTTGGCGTTTGAGCCATAAAACCTTGAACTCTCGTATAACTAACAACATCAGGATGTATAATATCAAATTCTATTCTTTTGTCTAAATCATCTGGCTTAAGATATGTTATGTTATTTGAAATAATAACTTTTATATCCTTACTCTTTAACATCTTATTTTTAATAACCTTTCCAACAGAAATGCTTGGATCTTCTATATATAGTGTGTCAATTCCTCCAGCGCCAATTTCTGACACTTTTTTTTCTTTACCTTTTTTCCCAATTTGTACAATATCACCAGTTTTTTTATAAATATAATTACGAGGCTGTAATGACTTGGCAACTTGTTTGTCAATCATCTTATTTAGCCAATTTTGGCCATTGGCATTTACTATTCCACAGGATAGGAAAATGAAGAATAACAATTTTTTCATTTCTTTATCAATTTATATTTGCCATGTCAAGCCCAAACAAGGCGATTAATAAAAATAGCGTTGATATATACGAAAAGTGCAGGCTCATTACATTGTCTGTCCAACGCCCAGGTCTCGCATTACCTCAATAGTCGTGACAGCAATGCGAAACCTGCACCGATATGAAGATAATGCGACATCTATGGTAAAGATGGCACTTATAAATTCATACCAGAGAGGTATTCCACATATGCTTCATTGACTATTGATTCTTCCAAATTGCGAGTTTGGGCGTCAAATCAGCGTTTGCAAAACACCAATCATATATATAGCATCCCTCACCTCCCTTACAACGGGGGCTTTCAGTTTGCGGGTGTAAAATTAAGGAAAAATATTGGATTGGGGAAATATTATTAAGGGAAATTTGTATTTTTCTTATTGTTTGGGCACACAAAAAGAAAACCTCCGTGGAATTTGAGACTCCACAGAGGCTTTTGTTTGATTTGTTGTGTTTGTTGGGCCACCCAACGGGCACCTTATAGGGGCGCAATGGGGTCAGGCACCTTTGCGCCCTTTTTCACTTTTTTAGTTGAAAATTTGGTCGTTTGGATTAAAATGCTTACCTTTGTGCCGTTAATTCAAATTTAATACGTATGGCACGACCACT
>OCTW013408606.1_pt1 | contig 32002 bp, 30 predicted proteins | sample 1539671 | NCBI WGS metagenome assembly OCTW01 (sample SAMN02144230, study PRJEB22623) | gut metagenome | biome: sheep rumen | host: Ovis aries | place: New Zealand | reverse complement strand
CGTTTGCCTATAGCCGAACGATCGTTTGAGTATAGGCGAACGATTGTTTGAGTATAGGCAAACGATAGTAAGGATAGGGTAAAACCCCTGCGGGAATAGGGCTTTCACCCTATAAGGAGTATCTGCTTTCCCTGTAAGCAATACCTTCAAACAACATAAAGGGGCATCGGCAACAGTATAAAGAGGCATTAGCAACATCATAAAGAGGCATCAGCAACAATGCATATAGCACTCGCCAACAGCGTTATGCAAGATCAGGGGGGGAGGGGTAAATGGGGCTTGCCATCACACAGACTCACTTTCCCCTTACCTTTGCACCTATTTTAGATATATATAAAGGTAAAAGGGGTAAAAAGAGTGATTTTTTGCATTTTGGCTTTGTAAGAAGAAAAAAAGTTGTACCTTTGCACACTAATTGCAGAAAAATAACGTTAAAAGGATAAATGAACGTTCGAACAGTATCAGTCATCTGCCCGCTTTTCAATGAAGAAAGATTCATTGAGAAGTGTGTGACGTCGATTCTGGAGCAGGATTATCCAAACAGATAGCTTATGAAGATATCTTTCTCTCCACCAGATATTACAGAACAAGAAGTCCAGGAGGTAAGCCGCGCGCTGCTCTCGGGATGGATCACGACTGGTCCGCGGACAAAGGAGTTTGAGCGGCAGATTGCCGAATACTGCCAGACGCAGAAGGCCGTGTGCCAGAATTCCGCCACCGCCTGCCTGGAGTCGATCCTCCGCATACTGGGCATCGGCCCTGGCGACGAGGTCATCACCTCGGCCTTCACGTACACGGCTTCAGCAAGTCCCGTCTGTCATGTCGGGGCGAAGCTGGTACTGATCGACACCCAGCCCGACTCTTACGAGATGGACTACGAGAGGCTGGCCGACGCCATCAACGAGCGTACGAAGGTGATCATTCCCGTAGACCTGGGCGGCGTGCCCTGCGATTACGCCAAGATCACGGCCATCGTAGAGAGCAAGCGCAGCCTGTTCCGCCCTGCCAACGCGCTGCAGGAGGCGATAGGGCGCGTCATCGTGGTTGACGACGCCGCACACGCCTTCGGCGCCAAGTGGCACGACAAGATGATAGGCAGCGTGAGCGACTTTACATCCTTCTCCTTCCACGCAGTAAAGAACTTCACCACGGCCGAGGGGGGAGCCCTGACCTGGCGCCCCATCAAGGGCATCGACGATGAGTGGCTCTACAACCAGTTCCAGCTGAACTCTCTCCACGGGCAGAGCAAGGACGCGCTGGCGAAGACCAAGCTTGGCGCCTGGGAGTACGATGTGCTGACACCTGCCTACAAGAGCAACATGACCGACCTGACCGCCGCCATCGGACTGGTGCAGATGAAGCGCTACCCCCAGCTGCTGGCCCGCAGGCGACAGCTCATCGAGCGCTACGACGATGCCCTGAAAGGCCTGAACGTGCAGGTTCGCGACCACTATACGGCAGAGCACACCTCGTCGGGACACCTTTACCAGGTAAGGCTGCTGGGCAAAGACGGGGACTATCGCAACGAGGTCATCACGGAGATGGCCCGCCGGGAAATTGCCTGCAACGTGCACTACAAGCCCCTGCCGATGATGACGGCCTACAAGCAGATGGGATTCGACATCAAGGACTTCCCCAACGCCTACAACCTGTTTGTCAACGAGATTACGCTTCCGTTGCACACACGGCTGACGGATGAAGAGGTGGAATTCGTACTCACGAACTTCAAGGACATCATACAGTGATCAGACTGTTCGACATACTTTTCTCTGCGATAGGATAATAGTTTTCTACAAATTCCCATAGTTCTGAATATAAATACAAGAACATAGCAGATGTAAACATGATAAAAATAGCTATCTTTTGCGTCTCTTATCATTCTGACAAGGAACGAGACCTTTATCTTGCATCCATAGAACGTGCAGCCAAAACTGCTGGTGACAAAGTGAGTGTAGACACCTTCGTCACCAACAACAATGATAAAGACAACCCTGGATACTTTGGAGCCGTAAAACGCATGATGCAGAAAAATCACCCTGTTGCCTACGACTACGTCATTATCAGTAATGTTGACCTAACATTAGAAAAGGATTTTTTCGCAAAACTGGTTGCCTACGACTGCACTGAAGACACAGGCTGGATAGCCCCACAAATTTGGTCGCGACAAGAGAATAGAGATTTAAACCCTAAAATATCCGACCGCTATTCACACAACAAACTATGGTTATTAAAAATGATTCATCGTTTACCTTTCATGCACAGCATCTATACCAAAACTTTATATCGCCGAAAGAGAGCGCAGCCACTTAATCGCAAATTCATTTATGCTGGTCATGGATCATTCATTATCCTAACTAAAGCTTTTTTCCTCAAAAACGGGATTATCGATTATCCGGTTTTTCTTTTCTGTGAGGAGATCTACTTGGCAGAATTATGCAGAGAGGCCGGCCTTAAAGTCGTATATGTCCCCAGACTCAAGATATACGACAACGAACATATCTCAACAGGGAAAATGTCCGTCAGTACTTATAGTCGACTTAATTACAAAGCAGTCAGTTATATCCTCAAGCGGTTTTACTCAACGATAGCATTGCTAATAACCATCGCTCTTCATTGCGTTGAGGCGCAAAGTATTCAGGCGATTTCACAATTAGGCCTTCCTGTCGTTTTGATAGAAACTGTTAACGGCGAGGAGCCTTCATGTGAATATGTCAGTGCCCCTGAAGGGCGGATGGGGTTCAGCATCACCAATGCTACAAAAGTACCGGGAAGAATTTCCATTTGGCAAAAAGACTCATGCATGTTCGACAGCGGGGAATTCAGCAATGGGGAAAAGGGTATGACCATCAAGATACGAGGCAACACAAGCGCCCACGAAGAAAAGAAACCTTTCAAAATCAAACTCCAACAGCAGGGCGACATTCTTTGTCGAGGCAATGAGAACAAATATCGTGATAAAGAGTGGGTGCTATTGACAGGTCACCAAGGAATGCTAAACACTCTTCTTGGCAGCATCGTTAGTAGAATAATAGGAGTACAGTGGACACCTACTTTTGGATACGTCAACGTCTTTATAAATGACCAATATAGGGGAGTCTACATTCTTTCTGAATCCGTGAAGAGGAACACAAACTGTCGCCTTAACATAGACAAGACAGGATTTATCATGGAGTATGATGCTTATTGGTGGAACGAGAACTATTATATTCCCAGTACCAGCTATCCAGAATGCTACACGTTTAAATATCCTGAAGGTTCAGAAGACTTTGAACTCTTCAAAGATATCATCTTCGACATGGAAGAATCCATTAGGTTAGGTACTTATGAGAAATATTTAGATATTCAATCTGTAGCCGCATGGGTACTTGCCCACGACATACTTGGAACCTACGACGCAGGCGGCTCAAATATCTTCTTAACAAAACATGATAACACGAATGACAGCAAAATTAAGATGGGGCCTCTGTGGGACTTCGACACGATCTTGGACGACAGAAGACTTAATGACTGGTCAAGCATACACCAATGGTCAGCCTTCTTTATATTTGATTTGTTTAGGAATACGAATAAGATACCATTTATCGAAACTTATACGAATCTCTGGAAACAAGTATATCCTACTATTACGACTGCCATTTCTGACAGTCTTTCGTCTTTCTCTCACTCTGAATACGGAGAGGCACTGAATCTGTCATTAAAATACGATATGGAAAGATGGGGAAAAGAATATCTTCCCGTTTCAGATGAAGTCAACAAGATGGTTGACTGGCTATGTAACCACCTATTTTTTCTTAACGATATGATCAGTCGGCTGAATAGCACATCCATAGAGTGTATGACAAAAACAAACCCTAAAGAAATATTTTATTCTCTTGACGGTCACAAGACTGATGTCATCAGGCATGGTATCTATATTGCCAAAACAAGGAAAGGTTACCGTAAAGTCATAAAATAAAACACAGAAATAATGTAAAAAGCAAAAAAAAAGGAGAGATAATTCATTAATTGCAAAAAAAGTCGTATCTTTGCACGCTCAAAAGGGGTATTATAAAAAATTATCGGCCCGACATAATAAAAAACGTATAAAATACGTTTAAAAAGAAAAGACCATCGGATGGCTATTAAATTAATGTTTATAGCGAACGAGCCCACCATCGCTCGTATTGCTGAAAAGAATGGTGTGGACCGTATATTCATAGATTTGGAAGTACGGGGTAAAAATGAGAGGCAAGGCAATTTAGACTCCGTCAAGTCGCATCATTCGCTGAACGATATAGACAAGATAAGAGAGACACTGACAACATCGGAGTTGCTGGTGCGCTCTAATGCCCTGTACACAGACAGCAAGCAAGAGATAGAAGAGATTATAAGTCGAGGAGCTGATATTGTGATGTTGCCTATGTGGACGAGCACCGATGATGTAAAACGGTTCAGAGATTATATCAACGGGCGAGCAAAAGTAATGTTGCTCTTAGAAACCATTCCTGCGGAACTGGTACTAGACGACGTACTTGAACAAGACGGTATAGACGAGATTCTTATCGGACTTAATGACCTTCATCTGCAATACCACATGAAATTCATGTTCGAGCTGTTATCGAATGGAAAGGTGGACGAGTTAATCAACAAGATGAAAGCCAAGAACAAATTCTGTGGTTTCGGTGGTATAGCCCGTCTAAATGAAGGAATGATCTCGGGACGTAATATCCTAACAGAGCACTATAGGCTTAAATCTGACATGGCCATTCTTTCACGTAGTTTCTGTGACACCGCTAAGATTGAAGATATACAAGAAATTGAACAAATATTCTGTGAAGGTGTTAAAGAAATCAGGAGTTTTGAGAAATTCTTAGTAAACCAAGCAGATGACTACTTCATGAAAAACCACGAAGAGGTCGTTAGGAAAGTTAATGAGATTGTAAACAGATAACACAGAGATGGAACTTAACATTTCCATACTGAGACAGATTGAAAGAGAACACGGAGGAGCATTCTATCTGTTGGACACAGAGCAATTCTCTTGTAACTTTAGGGAACTGCTATCTGCGTTTCGCTCATATTATCCTCAAACATATATTGCCTATTCATACAAGACAAACTATATACCCCGACTCTGTAAACTCGTAGACGAACTAGGGGGCTATGCGGAGATTGTATCCGACATGGAATACGAGATTACTAAACGGTTAGGTATTGCCACTAGTAAAATTCACTTCAATGGTCCTTATAAGAAACCTGAAACCATTCGGGAAATTATCCTTGGCGGAGGCACCGTCAATCTGGACGACTACGCTGAAGTGGCTGATATTAAGGCACTAGCTAATGCCTATCCTGAAAAGACGATAAACATAGGGTTGCGTTGCAACTTCACAATCAACGATGGTGTCATTTCACGCTTTGGGTTTGATGTAACCAAGCCTGCCTTTGAGCAACTGATAAAAGAACTCCTGAGTAAACAAAACATACACATCAGTGGCATACAGTGCCATTTTGCTACAAGAGCCATAGAAACCTGGAAGCCGAGGGCTGAAGGCATCAGCCACCTGGCCGATAAGCTACACAACCAAACAATTGACCATATAGACCTGGGTGGAGGTCTCTTTGGTAAAATGAAAGAGGAACTGAAAGCTCAATTCGACACAAAGATTCCATCCTACGAAGAATATGCAGCCGTGGCAGCAGGATACATTGCTACCCACTTCGAAGGAGCAGAGTATCGTCCTAAGTTATTCATCGAACCAGGTAGTGCATTGGTTGGTGACGTAATGAAATTTGTGACCTCAGTGATCAGCATCAAAGATATCAGAGGCAAGGCTTTTGCCACACTTCTTGGCAGCATCTACAACATCAACCCCACACTCAATAAGAAGAACCCACCCATCAGGGTGTACAGCGACCAGCCCGAAAGACAAACTAACGCCTATAACCTCGATTTCGGTGGATACACCTGCATTGAGAACGATTATCTATATCGAGACTATAATGGGCCTCTAGCTGTAGGCGACTTAGTAGTGTTTGACAATGTGGGATCCTACTCTGTCGTACTTAAGCCGCCTTTCATCTTGCCAAACTTTCCTGTCATAGAGTTAAATGCTAACAGACAATTCATTGTAAAGCGCAAAGAGACATTTGACGATCTTTTTCATACCTACGAGTTCAAATTCTAAAAGTCATGTGGCATATCTGGATTGTATTAAACGACCTACTCAAGCGAGGATTCGACATTCTTGCGTCGGCCATTGCCCTACTATTACTATCACCTGTGATGCTTGCATGTGCAATATGGATAAAAAGAGATTCAGAAGGTCCCGTCATTTTCAGGCAAGACCGGCTAACAAAGGAAGGTCGCATATTCAAGATGCTCAAATTTAGATCCATGGTAAAGAATGCCGAGACACAGGGTACTGGACTCTTCAATTACGAAGGTGACCCTAGGGTGACTCGCTGTGGACGGTTCCTTAGAGATCATAGTCTGGACGAGCTCCCCCAATTGATAAATATCCTTTTGGGTGACATGACCATTGTCGGTCCTAGACCGTGCGTCGAGTATGAACTTGGTGACTACGAGACACTAAATTCATGCTTCAAGAAGCGTTTTGAGGTAACAGCCGGGCTAACAGGTTACGCACAAATACAAGGGCGCAACGAACTTCCCTGGGACGTTAAAGTTGACTTCGATAACCGATACATCGACCTCTACAGGAAGTGGGGAATCATGTTTGATACCTATATCATTGCCAAAACATTCATTAATGTATTCCGCCACGAGGACATCTACGAAAACAAAATAGACAATAGACTCAGTGACCGCGACTCTGCCGAACTGGCTCAAGCTAAAGTCATCGAGATGGCTCATAAAAAAGAATAATATAATTAAAGATAGACAAGTAAAATGGACAATAATAACAGACTGATATGGCTTGGCGGCAAGATAATACCCGTGGCAGAAGCCACCATTAACGTTCTCTCGCCAACATCACAATTCGGAGCTAACGTATTTGAGGGAATACGTTGTTATTGGTCTGAGCAAGAAAAACAGCTATATGCCTTCCGACTTGCAGATCACTATAAAAGGCTACATCACTCCATCAAACTGCTGCGTCTGAATAGTCCTTATACTACCCAAAATTTTGAGCAGGGACTGAAAGACATCGTGAGAGCTAACAACTACCATGAGGACATTGCTGTAAGGCAGACGGTTTTTGTCGATGGTGTAGGAGGCACATGGAACTCCCGTGAACCCATCAATATGTTCATCGCTCCCATTGCAAAGGCTTATCAGCCCATCAGCGAAAAACAGGGATTACGCTGCCAGGTGAGTTCATGGGAACGCATAAGCGACCGGAATCTTTCACCACGGGCAAAGGTTGGCGCCAACTACATCAACAGCCGCATGGCCTACTTAGATGCTCAGCAGAACGGGTATGATACGGCTCTAATACCAAACAGCCAAGGCAAAATCTCTGAAGGTCCTGGAGCATGCTTTTTCATGGCACGAGACGGTATTCTATTCACCCCGCCACCCACGGCATCAGTGCTTGAAAGCATCACACGTGATACAATTATCAAAATTGCACAAGAGGTACTCGGCATCACGACGGTAGAACGTGATATTGACAGGACAGAACTCTATATATGCGATGAAGCATTTCTATGTGGATCGGCAATGGAAATCACACACATCACTGAAATAGATGGCTACAACATTAGCGAAGGGAAAGCAGGACTCATTACCACTCAACTGTCGGACATCTATCATAAGGTTATTACAGGGGAGATGAAAGCCTACAGAAATTGGCTTACACCTATTTATTAATCATGAGGGAAGACACACGAACATACCAACAGGGACTCGTTTCAATCATCACGCCTGTCTATAAAGCAGCAGATTTCATCGAACAGACCATCCGCTCCGTACAAGCTCAAACTTATAAGAATTGGGAACTACTCCTCGTAGATGACTGTTCGCCAGACCATTCACAACAAATAATAGAGCGACTGGCCGTAGATGATGATCGAATAAGATATTGCAGGTTAGAGAAAAACTGTGGTGCTGCCGTGGCTCGCAATACAGCCATTGCAAAAGCACGAGGTGAATATCTTGCATTTCTCGACAGTGATGACTACTGGGAGCCGGAGAAACTAAGTATTCAAACTTGTTATATGGCAAAAAATGATATTGCCTTCAGCTTTACCCGCATCAAAATAAAAAACGCGAAAGGTCTTTCTGTGAAAAGTAATATACCTATACCTAACAAGATAAGCTATCACGGATTGCTGCGGCAGACTGTCATAGCCACATCTTCAGTGATGCTAAATCGTACGAAGATTCCCGACTTCAGGATGCCTCTGCGCCGAGGAGGACAAGACTATGCGACCTGGTTACAGATCTTGCACAATATAGATTACGCCTACGGTATCAATGAGAGTCTAACTGTCTACCGTACTAGCAACGACTCACTTTCATCTAATAAACTGAATAGCGTTCGTCAGGTCTATGAGATACAGACACAAGATGAACATATAGGGAAGCTGTCTGCAGCCTTCAACACACTATGTTTTTGTATATATGCCTTCAGAAAACACTATATGTAACGCCCAAGAACGATCACTAATACACTAATACCTCCTAAAATGTAGTCGTAATATGGGTGACTCCAACACCATACTACGCCCGCTAAGACTGATTACAAGGAATACCTCATTCAGGGAGTTGACGCCATAGGGCTGCAATACGTCGACATCAGTCACAAGTGTATCACCATCAGTACGATCAAACATACAAGGATCTGCAAGTGTGAGTTGTTGGTTGTCGTAGACCAACCGATAGATAATTGTATTGTTTATCTGATTGGACAACTGCAATAGTCCTGCCTGAATACTCCAAAAGACGCGTTGACCGCCGTAGTCCACCGTATTCTGCGATGCAAGCGTATCAATCTGTTCCAAATGCCAAAAGCCATCAAGATCGTCATTCTCTGACGTTTCTATCGTACAGCCTGTCAAAAGTAGGCCTATACATATTATATATATAATTAAATGTTTCATCAGTTTTATCACTTCTTTCTCAAAATACCTGTTTTACTGACTGTTAGTTGTAAACCGTTATTATCACCGAGTATGGAGCCGAAATCAGCTCCCCATGCTGCTGTTACTTTCCATCCTTTAGCAAATTGCCAACTTACCTCGGCCAACAGGCTAGTCTGATACCGCTCGGGAATATAAGGGTTATGATAGGTTCCATACCCCGTCTGATAGGTAGCCAATAGACGATATCCCAAATGATTAAGAGGCTTACCTGCAAGTCCAAGATGCCATGCCTCAAACCGATTGTTCCCAATGGTGATTTCACCGTCATCTTGATAAAGTGGTGAGCGGTACAACGGATTACCAACAACCTGTCCCCAGTGCTGCCACCCAGTATAGAGGTGATGGTTATAGTAGTCATCCATACCACCCAGATGGTTGCTAATATGCTGAGAATGGTCGTGATAGACAGGACCGCTCTGATACTTTGAGTTAACATACTCTAATAAGAGGGCATTCAACCAATCACATTGTATCAACCTTAGTTCTGCACCTACCATGATATCTTTCAAACCATAGCCAAAATAGCGGTTCTCCTTCCTCACATCCCACTCATCACCCTCGCCATAGCCATCGTAATCAAGCAAAAACATCGAAGAGTGATCCTCAAAGAAATGGTCGGCATACACACTTATCCCCCACTTTTCGCAGTTATAGTTTACGCGTAACACCCAGCTACCAATCTGATTACCATCGGCATTCTGATAAGCACTATTCACTTCGTCAGCACCAGCCCCTCCAGGAAAGAAAGCATTCCAGAAAGATTTCATTCCAGAGGCATTCTCCACCTCCATCATCTGACCTTCCTGGAGTCGAATAGTTTTGCCACCAAACTGACAGGCGAGCTCCACACCCGCCTCCAAGGTAAGCTGTTTGGGACCAATTCTTAGATAGCCAGCCTTACTATGATATAACGTTCCTTCAGTATAACGACTTTGCTGTTGCGTGAAATCTTTCTGCCAGCCGTCGTCAGTGGTACGGCCATAGGCGATATGACCTTTCAGCGCCAGCCAGTTCTTCGTATGAGGGATGGTCCAGTAGTCTGGCAGGGCCAGCCTCACCTGAGGCACAGGACGGGCGTTGATGCCAAAGGTCTGCGAGCCGGAACTCAGCTCACGGTTCTTCAGCTCCATCGGATACTCCTTGGCGCCAACGGTCAGCGTACCCTTCAGCCAGCGCGCCTCCACAAAGGCCTGCTGCACCACAAGGGTGCTGGTGAACCCCGCTGCCACGGCGGCATCGACCCCGTAGCCGATGCCCCACTTGCGCCCGTTGTCAAGCGACAGAGGCCGCTCGACAGAAGCACGCAGATAGCCGTTGGTATTCTTCAATGAACTCAGGCCATACTTGTTGGCATTGAGCCACAGGGGATTATGGTCGCCGCCAGAGACGGTGGCCTGCAGCTCCGCACGATAGGCGAGGCTGTCAAACAGAGCCCGCCGCTGCCCGCGCGCCGTCAACGATATACCTAATAATAATATATATATAACGATTCTCATACGATAAAAGAACAATTCACGGTGCAAAATTACGAATAATAATCTGAATAACCTTACAGTTTAGGGATTTTCCCCCTCCCGATTAGGGAAAATCCTTTGCAGGAGCCACGAAAAAGTCGTTATTTTGCAGTGTGAAACAGAAAAAGAATGTATAACCCTTTAAAAGATACGAGTATGAAGAAGATGTTTTTTGCACTGATGATGATGCTGACAGCAACCGTCACTGCACACGCAATGAGCTATGAGCAGGCCCGCAACGAGGCCCTGTTCCTGACAGACAAGATGGCTTACGAGCTGAACCTCACCGACGAGCAGTACGAGGCCGCCTATGAGATCAATCTCGACTACCTGATGGGTGTCACCAGCCGCTACGACGTGTACGGCACCTACTGGGAGCGTCGTAATCTCGACTTGAGCTATATCCTGCTCGACTGGCAGTGGAATGCTTTCATCGCAGCATCCTATTTCTACCGTCCGTTGTACTGGGATGCAGGCTACTGGCACTTTGGCGTCTACGCCCGCTATCCGCATCGCGACTACTTCTACTTCGGGCGTCCCCACTTCTATGTCACCTATCGTGGTGCCCATGCCTGGCACAGAGTCGGCGGCCACGGCTACTATCACGGTCATCGCAACCACTTCCGTGCCCCTCACAGAGAGCACATCGGCATGCACGACCGCTGGAACCGCGGTGACTTCAGGGGCAGCAACCGTCACAGCTCTACCCGCGTCACTGGCGAGAGAGGCCGCATCGGGCGAGGCTCCATCGAGCGCGGAAGTGCTGGTGGCAACAGGGGCATCGAGCGCAGAAGCGACATGATCGAGCGCAGGGATCCCACCCGCTCTATTGACGGCCGCAACTCGCAGATGCGCCAGAGGAGCATCGAAAGAGGCTCTCGTGGCAACAGCAGCTTCAATGGCTCCAGCAACCGCAGCGGCATCAGCTCTCACAGGAGCAGCACCTTCAGCAGCTCTCCTCGTAGCAACAGCGGATTCAGCGGAGGCTCTCGCAGCGGAGGATTCAGTGGTGGTTCGCGCAGCGGCGGATTCAGCGGAGGTGGCTCGCGCAGCGGCGGTTCCTTCAGCAGCGGCTCACATGGCGGTTCTCACGGAGGAGGCCACAGCGGAGGCAATGGCGGTGGAGGCAGCAGAATGGGCGGCCGCCGATAAGTCAGAGCACAAGTTCCCTGACTTCAGCATTCGACATCTTCTGAATCTCGCTCATTGACTTCTTGAAATAGACAGCCTGGACAGCTTTATTGATAATGCCATGTCCAACGGCCAGCACCTTCTTTCCCGGATAAGTCTTTCTGACATAGGCGATGAACTCGCCAGCCCGGGAAAGAAGGTTTTCCAATGTCTCAATGTCATCAGGCCAGACTTCGTTCTTCAGGCTGGGGATGTAACGTCCTGTGAATCCCCCCCAGTCACGCTCCCTCAGCAGCGGAGTGGTCACCACCTTGAGGCCATGAGGCACGGCGATGATGGCTGCCGTGTCGACAGCGCGCTTCAGGTCGCTGGCCATCACGACGTCTATCTCGCGGCTCTTCCACTGTTCGCAGAGTTCATGCGCCTGTCGCAGGCCGTTCTCGTTCAGTTCGCCCTGCGTCTGTCCCTGCATGATCTGGTTGGCGTTATCCACCGTCTCTCCATGTCTGACAAGGTATAATACAGTATCCATAATATGGGAATTTGGTGCAAAATTAAAAAATAATCCGTTATTATCTGTGTAATCTGTAACTTTTTTTGTATTTTTGCAGCGTAAATTGAATAAATAACCATTATGAAGATATTACAGAGTTCCTTTTTCCGGTCTATTTGCGCCATCGCCGTAGGTATCCTGCTCATCAAGTATCCCGACAACACCGTTACGTGGATTACCGTCGCCATCGGTGTACTGTTCTTTCTTTCAGGCATCATCGCGCTGGTGGTGTATCTGAATGCCAGGAAGCATGTGTCGGAGTATAAGATCACCGATGCTGATGGCAACGTGGTGGCAGGCGAGCGCCCCACATTCCCCATCGTGGGTATTGGCAGTATCATCCTTGGCGCCATCCTCGCCATGACACCCAACATCTTCATCACGGCACTGATGTATATCATCGGCGCCATGCTCATCCTGGGTGCCATCAACCAGTACATGAATCTCGCCAATGCACGGAAATTCGGAGAAATAGGCTTCGGCTACTGGATATTCCCCTCCATCATCCTGCTCACAGGCCTCTACGTCATTATCCGCCCGATGGACCCTGCAAGCGTGGCCATGCTCATTCTGGGCTGGTGCACACTCCTGTATGGCGTGACAGAGATGATCAACACCATCAAGATTCATTCCGACAAGCGGAAATATGCCAAGGCACAGGAGGTTCAGCAGGCTGAGGAAGTACAGACTGCTGAGGAGGTTCAGGATGCCGAAGAGGTACAGGACACTGAGGATGCAGAGGCCTCAGAGACGGCCAGCACCATCCCACAGGACCATGAGGCCTACCTGCCCAAGGCTCCTACGGAAGCGTAATCACCCTTCCTTGCTCATCATCTCCTCGCGCACCTCTTCAGAGAATCCCTGGATGTAGGTGCGCAGAATGTCGATGCCCCGTTTGTTCTCGCGCCCCCAAGGAAGGACAAGATCTGCAAACTTCTTGGTGGGCTCGATAAACTGCTCGTGCATGGGCTTCACATCGTCCTCATAGTGGTTCAGCACCATCTCGACCGTCCGGCCCCGTTCCACCACGTCACGACGGATATTGCGGATAAGGCGGACATCACTGTCTGTATCGACATAAATCTTCAGGTCCATCATGTCGCGCAGCTTCTTATAGTGAAGCGTCATGATGCCCTCAAGGATAATCACAGGCTTCGGGTCTACATGGACCGTTTCTGGCAGACGGTTGGAGAGTACATACGAATAGGTGGGCTGTTCGATAGCCTCGCCGTTCTTCAGACGCTTGATATGTTCCGTGAGCAACTTCCAATCGAAGGCGTCAGGGTGATCGAAGTTGATAGCCTTACGCTCTTCATCTGTGAGATCGGTGGTGTCGTTGTAATAGGAGTCCAACGGGATAATGGCCGCACAGTGAGGCGGCAGAGCCTTGGCAATGCGCTTCACGACGGTGGTCTTGCCCGAACCTGAACCGCCAGCGATTCCGATAATAATCATTGTTATAGGATTATAAACTAGGTGCAAAGATACAAAAAATCATTGAATACCCAACCCATGAGAGCAAACTTTTTGCCTCCAATCTGTTAATAATCTTTAATTGGAGATATAAACTTCAACCTTCAACCCATATACTTCAAAAAAAAGTAGTACCTTTGCAGCCCAAAGTGAGAAATTGAACATTTTATATTATTAATATTAAACTCAAAATGAAAAAAGGTATTCATCCCGAAAACTATCGCCCCGTCGTGTTTAAGGACATGTCCAACGGCGATATGTTCCTCTCGAAGTCTACAGCAAAGACCAACGACACAGTAGAATTCGAAGGCGAAACTTACCCTGTGGTAAAAGTTGAAATCTCCAGCACCTCTCACCCGTTCTATACTGGTAAGAGCAAGCTCGTTGACACCGCTGGACGTGTTGATAAGTTCATGAGCCGCTACGGTAAGGCTGCGAAAAAGTGAGAATAATCGAAAGCTTGCTTTCAGATTATCGAGTGTAATCATGCTCGACTGAAAGTCAAGGCTGCGAAGAAATAAGATACATCACTTCGTGAAAAGACTTCACGCTTGGGTAGTTGCATATGCCCAAGCGCTTTTTTTGCCCAATTATTTGGTGGAACCACGGAAATGTTGTAAATTTGTAGCCAGAACTAAGCATTTTACCTATTTATCAGATAAAGAAATGAAAACAGTTTATGATTTCACTGTCAAGGACAGAAAAGGCAAGGACGTATCCCTAAAGGAATACGCCAATGAGGTGTTGCTGATCGTAAATACAGCAACCAAGTGTGGATTCACTCCCCAATACGACGAGCTGGAAGCACTTTACAAGAAGTATCACAGCCAGGGATTTGAGATTCTCGACTTCCCCTGCAACCAGTTCGGGCAACAGGCTCCCGGTACCGACGAGAGCATCCATGAGTTCTGCAAGCTCAACTTCGGCACAGACTTCCCCCGCTTTAAGAAGGTAAAGGTCAACGGCGACGATGCCGATCCCCTGTTCAAGTTCCTTCAGGAAGAGAAGGGCTTCGCAGGCTGGGACATGGAGCACCCCATCGCCCCGATTCTCGAAGACATGCTTTCGAAGGCCGATCCCGACTACAAGCAGAAGGCCGACATCAAATGGAACTTCACCAAGTTCCTTATCAACAAGAAGGGACAGGTGATCGCACGCTTTGAACCAACAGAGAAGATTACTAATATCGAGAAGCAGATAGAAGAGTTGCTGTAATCAGTATCTCAACCACTCTATATTAGAATATGAAAAGGCTCGTTTCACAACGAGCCTTTTCCATAATTACTTAAAAAACTAAATTAATCAACCATAAACCTTAACCATTAAAATCTTTTTCTGTTGCAAAGATATAACCTTTCCACAAAACCGATGTAGACATTACATTATTTGGTGTTTAAAATGCGTGAATTATCGCATTTTAAACATAAAATCACGCATTTCAAACATTTTAGGCCAGCAAATAGCAAGTTTTTGGGAGGATTCATCCTTTTTTTCGAGAAAAATGTATAATTTTGCAGGGTAATTACTCAACCACTCAATCTCATGAGCGTGCGCATATTACTTATCATTGCCACCCTGGCAATCATCAGTGTCGTCATCTTCGTAGGTAGGAACCTCTATCTGCGAAGCCTTCGCCTGCGCCGTCGACTCCAGATGAGTGACATCTTCACAAATATCACGCACGAGTTGCTCACGCCGCTCACCGTCATCTCCGCCTCTGTCGACAAACTACGCGACGAGGCCCCACAGCATGGCCGCGACTACGACCTCATGCAGCTCAACATCCAACGTATGGTACGGCTGCTACAGCAGATCCTCGAGACCAGCAAATCAGAGGCGGGACAGCTTAAACTGCTTGTGGCCAGAGGCGATGTCATGCGCTATATCCGTGAGACCGCAGAGTGCCTTGAGCCCCTTCTGGTACACAAGCGCCAGCATTTCACCATCTCCTGCTATCCAGAGAGTATGATGGGGTGGATAGACACAGACAAGCTCGACAAGATTATATACAACCTGCTCTCTAACGCAGCAAAATACTCCCACGAGGATGGCGAAGTATCGCTAAAGGTGCATACCAACAGCACCTTCGACCATATCCGCATCGAGGTGAGCGATACAGGCGACGGCATCCCCCCGGAAAAGATGAAACACCTGTTCCAGCGCTTCCACGACGGAGAATACCGCAAGCACAAGACCATTGGCACAGGTCTGGGACTCTATCTCACCCGCGACCTCGTCTACTTGCACCACGGCAGCATCCAGTGTCAGAGCGAGGTGGGCAAAGGCACCACCTTTACCGTCACGCTGCCCATCAACAAAGAGGCCTTCAAGGCAGATGAGCTCGACGAGTCGCGTACCACAGACTTCAACATCCCGCAGAACGCCATCATCGACATCCAGGCCCTCAGGCCAGATGTCAACGAGGATGACGAGCCGCAGGACCATGCCGACGACGATGTCTACCGCCTGCTTGTCGTCGAAGACAATGTAGAGTTGCTCATGCTCATGCAGCAGCTGCTGAAATCGACCTACCACGTCTACGTGGCCAAGAATGGTCGCGAAGCTCTCAACATCATCCACCAGAAAGCCCTCGACCTCATCATCTCCGATGTGATGATGCCCGAGATGGACGGCTATGAGCTCACGAAGATCATCAAGGACGACCCCAACTACAACCACCTGCCCATCATCCTGCTGACTGCGAAGACGCAGGAAGAAGACGAGCAGCAGGCCCTGTTGCTTGGTGCCGACGAGTATCTCACGAAGCCTTTCCGCCTGAGCGATCTCAAGCTCCGCATCGAAAACATCATCGAGAACCGCAAGCGTGTCCAAAGCGAATACCATCAGGAGTCTGCTGAGGAAGCACGGCGCATCATCGTTGCACCGAAATCGCCCGACGAGGAGTTCCTCAGCCGCGCCCTCGCATGTGTCTATGCCCACCTCGACGACGACGCCTACGACCGCGAGGCCCTCGCTGCCGACATGGGAGCCAGCTCGTCGACCATCTACAACAAGCTGCGCTCCATCACAGGACTGAACGTCTCTGGCTTCATCCGCGACATCCGACTGAAGGAAGCACAGCGCCTCGCTCAGTCGGATCCCACCTATCGCGTCAGCGACCTGGCCTACAAGGTGGGCTTCCGCGACCCACGCTATTTCTCCACCTGTTTCAAGAAGCAGTTCGGCATGCAGCCCAAGGAGTATATGGAGAAGCTGACGCAAGAGAAAACAGAGAGATAGAATAATAATATAGAATAATAATAAATGATATAATAGTCACCAATTCAAAACAAAAAAACATTATGGCTAAACAGAAGAAATTCATCCTACAGGAGAATGAGATTCCCACACAGTGGTACAACATTCAGGCAGACATGCCCAACAAACCTATGCCGCCCATCCACCCTGCCACCAAGCAGCCCCTGGGCGTCGACGACCTGGCACACATCTTCCCCCGTGAGTGCTGCGTGCAGGAACTCGACACCGAGCATCGCTGGATCGACATCCCCGAGGACGTGCTCGACAAGTACAAGTACTATCGTTCCACCCCACTGGTGCGCGCCTATGCCCTCGAAGAGGCCATCGGCACACCGGCACACATCTATTTCAAGAACGAGTCGACCAATCCCCTGGGCTCCCATAAGATCAACTCCGCCCTGCCCCAGTGCTACTATGCCAAGCAGGAAGGCACCACCAATGTGACCACCGAGACCGGTGCAGGTCAGTGGGGCGCAGCCCTCTCCTACGCAGCCAAGATCTACGGTCTCGACTGCGCCGTCTATCAGGTGAAGATCACCATGCAGCAGAAGCCCTACCGCTCCAGCATCATGCGCACCTTCGGAGCTGTCGTTGAGGGGTCTCCCTCGATGTCCACCCGTGCCGGTAAGGATATCCTCACCAAGGACCCCACCCACAGCGGCTCGCTTGGCACCGCCATCTCCGAGGCCGTAGAGCTCGCCACCACCACGCCCAACTGTAAGTACACCCTCGGCTCCGTGCTCAACCACGTAGGCCTCCACCAGACCATCATCGGCCTTGAGGCAGAGAAGCAGATGGCCATGGCCGGCGAGTATCCCGACATCGTGATTGGCTGTTTCGGCGGCGGTTCCAACTTCGGCGGCATCTCATTCCCCTTCATGCGCCACAACCTGCTCGACGGCAAGACCACAGAGTTCATCGCTGCTGAGCCCGACAGCTGTCCGAAGCTCACGCGCGGCCAGTTCCGTTACGACTTCGGCGACGAGGCAGGCTACACCCCGCTGCTACCGATGTACACCCTGGGTCATAACTTCAGGCCGTCGAACATCCACGCTGGCGGACTGCGCTACCACGGTGCCGGCATGATTATCTCGCAGCTCATCAAGGACGGCCTGATGCACGGCGTCGACATCCCCCAGCTCGAGACCTTCGAGGCCGGTATGCTCTTCGCTCGCACCGAGGGTATCATCCCTGCTCCTGAGAGCACCCACGCCATCGCCGCCACCATCCGCGAGGCCAAGAAGTGCAAGGAGACGGGCGAGGAGAAGGTGATCCTCTTCAACCTGTCTGGCCACGGACTCATCGACATGCCGAGCTACGAAGCCTTCATCAAGGGCGACCTGCAGAACTACACCGTCACCGACGAGATGATTGCAGAGAACCTTGCCGAACTCGACAAGCAGTAATAATAATCAAGCAAACAGAGAATGAGGATGCGCTGTTCAAACAAGCGCATCCTCATTCTATTTAGCGGGTTATGGGACGGGGCATGGGGACACGATGGCCTGCACCTTCTTGAGTAGAGCCTCAGAGGGCACGGCCCCGCCATCGTAAGGCAACAGATACCAGCGAACCGTCCACGACAGCGACTCTCCAGGCTGCAGCTGCTGATAAGCGCCCTGGCTCTCAAGCTCGATATAGGTTCGCCCGCGGTTTACGTATATCTGTATCTCTGCCTCTCCGGGAGCTGGCTGCTCGGGGCTGAGGTCATCGAAACGCTTCACCAGCAGCAGGCCCTTTGCGGTATAGGCCAGCCATCCCTTGCCGTCGGCATTCACCTTACGGTTCTCATTGCGCTCGTCTGCCTGATACCAGGAAGCGCCCTGAGCTGACTTGAAGTCCATCAGTCCGCCAGGCCTGATGCTATCGACAGGAGCATCGAAGAAGATCAGTCCACCTTCGTTCTCGACGCGCGTCACCTCCCAGGGAGCCACCTTCCTCGGCTCGCTGCCCTCGTTGGTGATGGAATAGGTGACAACAATCGAGCCATCCGTCTCGTCGGCAGCAAAGGTCTTCCCCACCCTGCACTTCAGCCGCTCGGACACATCGCTGGTCATACGCAGCAACGGACCATCCTGCTCGACGACATATGCTCCTTTGTCGAATTCCTTCACCGGGGGCCAGTTCCACTCTTTCTGCGGACTGGTCCAGAACGTGCTTCCGAAGGATTCAGGCCATCTTAGCTGTGAGAGCACTTCACGGTCGTCGTACTTCAGCGAAAGAATCCTTCCACCTCTGGCGGCGTCGATCTCCATCGACACATGGCCACACGAAAGACTATACCTGCCCGCAGCGCTCGGGGTTTCCGGCTGCGCCGTCTGAGCCGACGCTGTAGATGCTCCCATGACAAGTGACACGAGAGCCATAGTAAGTAAATGCTTCATAAAAGAATCATGTCTTAAGTTGATAATGGTTTATAACTATAATACGCGTAAACCACAGAAAAGTAAAAACACACCGGCCTCTATTTAAACATCATTAACGCAAAAGCGACCCGCATCACAAAAATGCAGGTCGCTGACTGAACAGTCGGCACATCGGATTATGCGATGTCTATCTGACGAGACACCTTTACCTTCTCCTCTACGACCTTTGGCAACTCGACGGTCAGTACGCCATTGTCGACATGGGCTGAGATATCCTCCTTCTTCACATCGTCGGGAAGGATCAGGGTCTGCTCGAACTTAGAGTAGGAGAACTCACGACGCAGGTAGCGCGTATTCTTGTCTTCCTCCTTCTTATCGTTCTTGCTCTCCATCTTAATGATCAGGTTGCCCTCATCATTGATATGCACATTGAAATCCTCCTTTTTCATGCCCGGTGCGGCGAGCTCTACAGTGTAGGCCTTGTCGCTTTCTTTCACGTTGATTGCCGGAGCCGTGCAATTAGCCTTCGGCATAAAGTCTGTGTCGAACAAATCATTGAACACACTGGGAATCCAACTGTTACTTCTCATCATTGGCATCATAATTTTTACCTCCTAATTATATTTTTAAATTGTTAATATTTTAAAGTTCTTTCGCTACGAATAAATCGCAGTCATAAAGGGATTGGCAAATAAGATGCCAAAGGCAGAAATGAAGGAGGAAGGGAATAAAGATACGTCAATCTGGCATGATTCTACGACAGATTGTCAGAGCTCCGTCTATAGAAGATACATCCGAGATGATGACCGAACGCTTGCCAGCCGTCTCATGGAAGTTGCACTGTCGCGGATGGCTGGCCACATAGTCGAGGATGCGTCCGAAGGCTTCGCTCTGGAAATAGGGACTATCGGAATTGCTGACGAAGTAGAGGTGCATCTTCGACTGTTTAAGGAGAATCTTCTCAATGCCAAGCTGCTTGCCGCACACACGTAACGGCACCACCCGAATAAGTTCCTCGGCCACGTCGGGAATGGGGCCGAAACGGTCGATAAGTCTGGCGCGATAGGCTTTGAGGTCATCATCGAGGTGCTGACTGGATGCGAGACCGTCGAGTTCGCGATAGAGCAGCATACGCTCAGAGTCGCTGGGCACATAGCGGTCGGGGAAGAACATCTCAAGGTCGGACTCCAGCGTACAGTCGTCGACAAAGGCCGAGGAGGATGGAGTGAGGAGTGTGGAGTGGGAATTGTCTGAATCTGAAGTATTCTCACTCCTCTCTCCACACTCCTCACTCCACGATTTCTCATTCCTCAATTCTGCCATCGCCTGGTTGAGGATCTTCTGATAGGTCTCGTAACCGAGGTCGGAGATGAACCCCGACTGTTCCGAGCCGAGCAGGTTGCCCGCTCCACGGATGTCGAGATCCTGCATGGCGATATTGATGCCCGAGCCCAGGTCGGAGAAGTTCTCAAGCGCTTCGAGTCGGCGGCGCGACTCTGGGCTCAGGGCTGCCAGCGGGGGTGCGAGCAAATAGCAGAAGGCCTTACGGTTGCCTCGTCCCACGCGTCCTCGCATCTGGTGAAGGTCAGAGAGTCCGAAATTGTGAGCCCCATTGATGATGATCGTATTGGCATTGGGGATGTCGATGCCATTCTCCACAATCGTGGTAGAAAGCAGCACATCGTAGTCGTAGTTAGAGAAGTCGAGCACGATCTGTTCAAGCTGCTCAGGCTTCATCTGCCCGTGTCCGATGGCGATGCGTGCATCAGGGATGTACTTATGGATAAGATCTGCAATAGACTGTAGCTCACTGATGCGATTGTTGACGAAGTAGACCTGTCCGTTGCGCGACATCTCGAAGTTGATGGCATCGGCGATAATCTCGGAACCGAAGGTGTGTATCTCCGTCTGAATGGGATAGCGGTTGGGCGGAGGTGTCTGTATGACACTGAGGTCGCGGGCTCCGACGAGCGAGAACTGCAGCGTACGGGGGATGGGGGTGGCCGACATCGTAAGGGTGTCGACATTGGTCTTCAGCTGACGGAGTTTCTCTTTCGTGGCCACACCGAACTTCTGCTCCTCATCGATGATAAGCAGTCCGAGGTCCTTGAACGCCACCGACTTGCCGATAAGCTTATGCGTACCTATTATAATATTTATCTTGCCCTGAGCCAGGTCGTCGAGCAGTGCTTTTGTCTGCTTCGACGAACGGGCACGGGTGAGGTAGTCGACACGAACCGGCATATCCTTGAGCCGCGAGGAGAAGGTGCGGAAATGCTGGTAGGCCAGCACGGTGGTAGGCACCAGCACAGCTACCTGCTTGCCGTCGATGGCGGCCTTGAAGGCAGCACGCACAGCGACCTCAGTCTTGCCGAAGCCCACATCGCCACAGACAAGACGATCCATAGGGCGGGCACGCTCCATGTCGGCCTTTACGTCCTGCGTGGCCTTCAGTTGGTCAGGGGTATCCTCATAGAGGAAGCTGGCCTCGAGCTCGTGCTGCAGATAGGAGTCGGCACTGAAGGCAAAGCCTTTCTCGCGACGGCGCTTGGCATAGAGCTTGATGAGGTCGCGGGCGATGTCCTTGATATGCTTTTTTGTACGCTCCTTCAGACGCTCCCACTGACCCGTGCCGAGCGTGGAGAGTCGCGGTGGCTCTCCGTTATCCTGCGACTTATACTTCGACACCTTGTAAAGCGAGTGGATAGAGACGTAAATGCTATCGCCATTCTGATAGATGATCTTTATCATCTCCTGATAGCCCGAGCTGTCCTGATGACTCGGAGTATTCTGATTGATAGGCACTCTGACCAGTCCTCCGAATTTACCCACGCCATGATCCACATGAACCACATAGTCGCCAATCTCGAACTGCTGTATCTCCTTCAGCGTAAGCGCCATCTTTCCACTACGGGCTTTGTCACTTTTGAGACTGTATTTATGGAAACGGTCGAAAATCTGATGATCGGTGAATACGCAGATGCGGAGGTCGTTGTCGACGAAACCTTCGTGGAGGGTCTTGTCGACAGGAGTGAAGACCACCTGCTCAGACTTCTCTGCGAAGATATCCTTCAAACGCTGGTTCTGCTTCTGACTGTCGGCGAGGATATAGATAAGATAGCCCCGCGACTGATAATCTTCAAAGGCTTGCGTAAGCAGGTCGAAGTTTTTATGGAAGAGCGGCTGTGGAGAGACGGAGAAGGAGAGGCGGTCGACGGAAGAAGCAGGCCCCGCCCCCGCAGACGGACAGTGGCCGATCTCGATGCGGCGGAAGTTTTTCGCATCTGCCATGAACTGCGGACCTGTGATGAGCTGAAGCTCACGGCGCAGCTGGCGCTCTATCTCGGAGCGCTCCATCTCCGTAGCAGACTCCAACTGTTCGGCACGTGCCTGAGCAGAGAAGCCCTCCTGGTAGATACGGTCGATGGCATCGCAGACATAAACAAAATCCTTCGTCACAAGCAGCACATCCTGTGGTAAGAAAGAAAGGAACGGCACCTTCTCGTCAGCAGTGACAGCGAGCTCGGGCACAATCTCTACATGATCGCACCGTTCTAAGGAGAGCTGGTTCTCCACCTCGAAGGTTCGGATAGAGTCGATGTCATCGCCAAAGAAATCGATACGATAGGGATATTCGCAACTGAAAGAGTAGATATCGAGGATAGAACCACGTAAAGCATATTGTCCTGGCTCGTAGACATAGTCTACCTCATGGAATCCGAAGTCGTGAAGGGTCTTCTCTATGTCTGCAACGGCGATGGTCTGGTCTTTCTCAAGCACCAATGTACGGGCATCGAGGTTTTGTTTCGAGACAACCAGTTCTGCCAAGGCATCAGGATAAGAGACCACGAGCAATTTTTCCGCACTACACGAGTTTATCCTCGAAAGCACCTCCGTTCTCAGAATTTCAGAGGCAGGATCATGCTGAGCGTATTTCACGGCACGCCGATAGCTGGAGGGGAAGAAGAGCACATCGCTGCTGCCCATGAGCTGGGTGAGGTCGTGATAGAAATAGCCAGCCTCCTCGGCATCCTGCAGAACGAAAAGCATACGCCGAGGGCACTTCGCGGAGAGGGCGGCAAAGAGCATTGGCGCCGACGAAGCCAACAAACCCTCAAGGACAATCGTCGTTTCCGACGACTTTCCAAGTTGGCTGGCGAATGCCTTCAGCTGTGGCAGACGCGCATATTGGCTGACTAATTCCTCTATCTTCATCGCGAATTGTGTGCAAAATTACTAAAAATTCTGCGATTAAGGCATGCTTATCACATATTTTTATTAACTTTGCACCGTAATTTATAAGATTATGCACCAAAGCGACAGTATTGTCATCATTCCGACGTATAACGAGAAGGAGAATATTGAGAAAATAATCAGGGCTGTATTCTCTTTGGAGAAATGCTTCCACATTCTCGTCATCGACGACGGCTCGCCAGACGGAACGGCAGCCATCGTCAGGGGGCTGATGGCAATGGAGTTCGGCGACCGCCTATATATCATCGAGCGCAACGGGAAGTTAGGATTAGGGACAGCCTATATCACAGGTTTCAGATGGGCCTTAGAGCACGACTACTCCTATATCTTCGAGATGGACGCAGACTTCAGTCACGACCCGAAAGACCTGCCCAGGCTGTATGCCGCCTGTCATGACGAGGGGTACGATGTGTCTGTCGGCAGCCGCTATGTCAGTGGCGTGAATGTGGTGAACTGGCCTGTAGGGCGTGTGCTGATGAGTTATTTCGCTTCGAAATACGTGAGGGTTGTCACCGGCTTTAAGGTACACGACACCACGGCGGGTTTCGTTTGCTACAAGCGTCGAGTGCTACAGACCATCGAGCTCGACAAGATTCGCTTCAAGGGCTACGCTTTCCAGATAGAGATGAAATACACGGCGTATAAGATCGGCTTCAGGATCAAGGAGGTGAGCGTGATCTTCGTAAACCGCAAGGAGGGTGTGAGCAAGATGTCGGGTGGCATCTTCGGTGAGGCATTCTTCGGTGTGATGAAGCTCCGCTGGGACGGGTGGACAAGGAGATATCCGAAGCCTGCGTAGCACGAGCTAAAGGTTTTACGGTTTACAGACGATTACTGTTAAAGGTTGACAGTTTACAGATGATTACACTATTCTACAGAATATATCAGATAATTGTGGGGCTGCCTGTGCTGGTGATTATGACGATAGTCACCGCTATCGAGGTGGGCATCGGCACAACGGTCGGCAATGGCCATTTTTGGGGCTACTACCCAGGACGGTGGTGGGCAAAGGTTATCCTCAAGACGCTCCTGATACCCGTCACGGTGGAAGGCAGCGAGCATCTGGAGAAAGGCCGCAGCTATGTGTTTGTGGCCAACCACCAAGGCATCTTCGATATCTTCCTCATCTATGGCTATCTGGGCCGCAACTTCAAGTGGATGATGAAGCACCAGCTGGGGCGCATCCCTTTTCTCGGCTATGCCTGTCGCAAGTCGCACCAGATCTTCGTCGACAAGAGTGGTCCTAAGAAGATCAAGAAAACCTATGACACAGCCCGCGAGATACTACAGGAGGGATATAGTGTGACAGTGTTCCCAGAGGGTGCCCGCACGTTTACAGGCCACATGGGTATCTTCAGGAAAGGAGCCTTCGCGCTGGCCGACGAGCTGCAGCTATCCGTCGTGCCGCTGACCATCAACGGTTCCTTCGACATCCTGCCCCGTACCAGAGGATTCATCAACCTCATCAACTGGCATCCGCTCCGCCTGACCATCCACGAGCCCATCCACCCCATCAGCAAGGGACCTGAGAATGTAGAGAACGCCCGCAAGAAGGCCTACGACACGATTATGAGTGGGCTCGTTGAGGAATATCAAGGATACATCGAAAACCCCGACCAATGATAGCAAGAGCACCCTATTTATTCCTACTTCTGATTCTCATTCCCGACCTCTATCTCGACCTGCACTACTGGCGTCATAAACTTCGTGGTGAGCAACGCCTGCTACGCTGGATTCCCTCAATCATACTGGTGGCATATACCATCAAACTGACTTACGAGAAGAACTTCATCCCCGACAATCCCAACGTCCTGTATGTCTACCTGCTGTTGCTCGGACTCATCGCGGTGCCAAAGGCCTTGTTCATGCTTTGCTCCGTAGTGGGACTGGGATGCTGCAAATTGTTTCGGACACGCAAGAATCTCGGTAATCTCATAGGCATCCTCTGCGTACCCGTCATTTGGTATATCGTGCTCTGGGGGTCGTTTATCGGCTTCAACAAGCTGGAGACAAACCGTCAGACCTACACCTCCCCTGCGCTCCCCAAAGCCTTCGACGGCTATAAGATTGTGCTCTTCTCCGATGCACACGTGGGATCATATACAGGGCGGAACGAGGACGTACTCAAACGTGCCGTCGAAAGCATCAATGCCCAAAAGCCTGACATGATCGTCTTCACTGGCGACATTCAGAACGCGGAGCCGCAGGAGATCTACCGTCATCTGGACGCCCTTAGCGGACTGAAAGCCAAAGACGGGGTTTTCTCCGTACTCGGCAATCACGACTATGGCGACTATATCCGCGGCAATACCGCCAAGAAGGTAGCCAACTGCCGAGAGACCATGAGCCTGGAGCGACAGATGGGCTGGACGCTGCTAATGAATGAGCACCGCTACATCAATCGTGGCAAGAGCAGCATCGTCATCGCTGGTATGGAGAACGATGGCGACGGCATCCGCTTTCCGCAGAAGGGCGATATCAAGAAGACACTGAAAGGCATACAGCCAGGCTCGTTTGTCGTCATTCTCGAGCACGACCCCTCTTCCTGGAAACGTAAGATTATTCCTGACGGCCGCACCCAACTCACCCTCAGCGGCCATACCCACAGAATGCAGTTTGCCATCTTTGGCTGGAGTCCGATGTCACTCTTAGGCAGGGAGTTCAATGACTGGTACACTGAAGGAGAACAATCCCTCTTTGTCACTGCAGGTCTTGGTGGTCTCATTCCCTTCCGCTTTGGTGCCATTGGCGAGATCGTCGTCCTCACCCTCCGCTGCGGGCAACGGGATAACGGCCGTTAGTTTCAGTTGGGTAGTGGCACTAACCAACTCGTTCTTTTCCTTCCGTAGTTTCGCCCCCAAGCTGAAGGCAAATTACAACAGACATTCTCTTAATCCACACATAGAGGAATTTTTTTCTGGCCGTTTTCTGGCCACTTTTCTGGCTACTTTTCTGGCTACTTTTCTCTTTTCTGGGCATTTTCCCGCGTACTTTTCTCCCCAGTTTTCTCTGTGGTTTATTGCTGCTAAATCGCTAATCTCAGCAAAGCCACGCAGCACGACATAATTAGCAAATGTCTTATATATAATACCTTCCAATCTTAGCATAACTACCCAATAATTAATGATTCTACTTTTTGTTTTGCTTCTTCTAACAATACATTTCCCTCTTTTTGAAGTTGTTTCGCAATATTTTTAGTCATAGAAACCATACTTACAATCTTTTCCTGTATTTCCATATCAGGACAAGGGATTGTCAATTTGTCTATGTCGGTTGTTTGTAATCTTGGCAATGTATTACTTGTCATTAGATGCTTTGTTTGGGCAAGCACCATATTTGAACGCAATACTATTGTTAAAAAGTCAGGATGTATATTATGTTATTAGGGTTTTCTACGGGAGTTTCTAATGGAATATTGACCAACTGGATAGTTTTTCCCTGTCATTCTCACTTATCGCCTTATGTCTTTTCTTGATTCGCAGGCTGTTCAACTCGTTCATATTCGACAAATTTAGAGTTAAGCCGAAATAGACGAAATCAACAGCGTTAACCAACACCGATAAGTCCTGTTTCGCCATGAGAAGGAAGACAATTATCCTTATGGCTATTGGTAATGCTGCGACCCCAACGGTATAATACAACCATCTATTCTTCTTCATGTCTTATATTGCATTGATAATGTACGTCTCGCTCTCAGGAAATAGCAGTGCGCGGTCTTTCTTTCCAACCTTGAACGAATAGGTATCACCGCCAGAGTCACGACACAGCAAGAAATCGACGGTTATCTTGCCCTGCTCTAACAAGATGTCGAACTGCGAAGGAATGGGGTTCTTTGTATGATCGATTGTTGTCACCCGGAAATATTCGTGGTCTCGAATAATACGAGTGTCAACGTCTATCCAGAATGTTTCATGATGCTTGGTTAGCAGACGTTCGTGCAAGTCCATGAGTTGCCAAACAGATACATCGTTCAGTTTCTTATAGATTCCTTCATCATTTGCCGTTAGCGAATATTCATTCGCTTCGAGCCAGTCTTTTCCATAGTCCACATTCAGCCCTAATCCCTGCGGATTAGGTTTCAAAGCAGAAAGTGTTACGTGCAGACATTTGTGGGTATATCCATCGGGAATATAGCCGTAACGGTCAACGATTGCCTTACCGCTTTTCAGCTTGCTCAAAGGCCAATTTGGAGATTGTGTAAAAAGATTGCTTCTGACGTTGGCCTTTTCTCGTTTGCTTTTCAGTTCTATGCCTTTGTAGTCAGGCTGCTTGGAATCGTTCATAGGGATGCCGAGCACCGTTTCAACTGTGCGACCAATACCTGTATCAGCCAAAATCTCGGAAGGAATCCAGTCGCTCATTCTGTTGCGAATCATTCCAAGAAGTTCGTCGGAAATGGATGTTGCTTGACCGTGTATGGCATTTATCAAATCACGGATGGGATTCTCTAACCGAGAATTGTATGAGCGTTCTATGTCTATCTGTGAGAGGTTGATGACATATAGTTTCTTCCCATAGGCTATTAGGGCAAATATTTCGTTGGGATTGATAAACTCTTTAATTCGGGCTACCCACATACGCGGATCTCCTTTCTTGGTAACAGGCCGATAAAGTGATGATTGTGTCTTATGCTGCTCCAAATCGGTTAGGATAAATGTATCAACATACTTTTTGTGTTCTGGACCTTGTGGTTGGTCTTCATAATCGTGGATACATTTCTCAATAAAGTATGTTCGTACTGGTGCTGTTGCATCAAGAATGCTTTTCTTGAATCCAGTCTCTGTGATTTGAATCGTAGCGTAGGCTACTTGCTTATTCACAAGAAATCTTACATTCTTTGCCTCAAAGGCGTTGAACTCGCGCATGTGTATCATAGGCTATTCGATGTTTTTTAGGATTTCGTTTCCAATGGCTCGTGACATAAGGGGTGGAACCGCATTGCCGACGAGTGTGTATTGTGGTATCTCGCTTTTGCGTTTGTCACCCCCAGTCTGACGTTTGCCTTGGAACACAAAAGAATCATCAAAGGACTGCAAACGTGCCATTTCGCGGACAGTCATGGCACGATAGCGAGAGTAATGTATGAAATCATCGGGCATAGTAACGACCGTAGGGCTTTGTGCGTCGGGTTTCAGAACGAAATAATTACGCTTCTGCGATTCGAGTCCAAGTTCTTTCAGTTTGGCCTTGCACTCGTCAGTGTAGCCGCCGCACTGGGCGATAACCTGTAAACGACGCATTACGGTGTCATTTTGTGCGCTAGTCTGATGGTTGAACAGCTCGGCAGTTTCCATATTCATCTTGCTATTCAAATCTTCCTTATCTCTGACATAGAAAGGCTGGCATTCAAAGTCAAAGCGGTGTGAAAGTCTTCCCATCTTCGACCATTCTGCGAAGGTGTGCGCCTGACTATCACAAGAAATCTCACCATCCACTTTGCGCTGTTTTATCAAACTATCCAATTCAGGATGAGGCTCAGGTGTGGCATAAGTAGTCCTCACTTCCCCGTTGCCAATGAAATCGAGGTCGGAAATTGCCTCATAGACCGTTACCTTCTCTTCCTTCTTAACCGTGGCGGGCACTCCCTTGATTGGCTTCTGATCGTTGCGGCTTCCGATGAAAACCACACGCTCACGGTTCTGAGGAACACCATAGTCAGACGAAAGCAGCACCATCTGCTCAACATTGTATAGTCGCAACTTTGACATTATCTCATCGTATTCTTTCCCTTGCTTCTTGTCCCTTGCCATCTTGCTTAACTCGTCGAAGCATTCATCGAGCGAGAAAGAATAAAGGTCTACGGCTTTCTTTAAATCTTCAGCATCTTCGCCCGCTTTTTTTAGGTCTTCCACCTGATCTATTGACTTAATGATGCTGGCTGTGATATTCTCATCAGAGATTGCTGCAAGGAACTCGTTAAACTTATCGGCAAACAGGTCATTATCGATGTTTGAGACAGTTTTCTCGTTAATGATGTCAGCGGTGATGCGCTCACGCTGTTCATTGCGGCGCAACATGTAAATACCGTGGCGAATAGTGCTGATGTAACGGTTCGATTTGCTAATGCGATAGTCTATTTGGCGCGTGACATTGCGCAGTTGCGAGTCAAGCAGGTCAAAGAATTGTTCCTTGTAGCCATTGGCCTTTTCCTCATCACCAGTGATTTCCATCTGCAGTTTGACGAGGAAGGCACTGGCGAGAAATGAAGAAGTTGACTTTTTTAACAGGCTGTCGGCAAACTCTAAGAAACTGCCAACACCTTTGTCATCGATGATGGAACGCATTTCGCGCATTATCTCCACCTTGAAACGGCCATTGTCCTTAGTCAACAATCCTTTTACGTTCTCCATGACAAAGTATTTAGGACGGAGAGCGCGGATGACTTTCAGGTAATGGTTAAATAAGCCATCGCGCTTGTCGAATCGCTTGCGCCGCCCAGACAAACTAAACGACTGGCAACTGGGACCACCCGTCACCACATCCACCTGCTTGCCGTTCAGAGCCTTTTGCAAATCTGCAAGGAATGTTGGCGACATAATATCCTCGGTGATAAATTTTGTATCAAGTCCAAGTTGTTCATTATATCTCACGCGGTGGGTCAGCTCACAATTCTCATTGATGTCGCTGGCCAGCACAAAGTCGTAATAATTGTGGTCAGTGTATGCCTGCATGAATCCCTCGCTGATACCTCCCGCTCCTGCGAAGAGGTCAACGAAAGTCACAGGCTTTTTGCCATGAAGGAATTCTTTCTTTTCTGCCATATAATGTGGTCATCTAAAAATTTGAATGCAAAGTTAACTACTTTTTTGCTGAAATCGGTTTTTTGATATACCTTTTAAATATTATTAGTTGTTTTACCAGAGTTTTATATGAGTCAACATCGCATATTAATATTGACGATAGAAATGTTAAATTTAATAATTTAGAAATGATTCCTGACATCTTTTGTACCTTTGCCCCCGACAATGAGTCATTGAAACAGGCTGATGGCTCAGCGACAGGAGTTCTTTGATATGCAAATCACGGCAGAATGAGGAAATGAGAACCGTTGCCAGTTCGTAACCCAGATTTTTCTCAATCCTCGGAACTGCCTTTATTTACTATAGGACAGAAACAGTATCGACCTCCAACATTTCCTTCAGGGCATCATGAGATTTCAATTTCGTATAGAGGGAATAGATATTACTATTATATGTACATAGGAAGGTTTCCGACTTCGCGGGAAAGAAAAGTCGTTTAATAGCCTCGAAATAGGTCTTGTCGGCTTTGCCTTCAAATACGAATAGAATCATACTTCAAATGCACCTCCACGGAATAGCTTTTCTATATTATGACCAAATCTCAATTCTTTGTCAGTACAACTTTGTAAGGGCTTAATCTTATTGTTCTGTAAGATGAAATTACAATCTGGTCGCAAGAGTTCATTTGTCATGAGGTAGGTGTTATGTGACGATGTGAACACCTGACAATTAAGATTGAACAACTGCTTGCATACCTCAAATGCCAACTTGAAGTGATAGAACGCGTCGAATTCGTCAATGAATACAAAGGATGCAGCAGACATTCTCTTAATCCACACATAGAGGAGTTCTAATGCCGTGGTTCCTGTAGATGCAATTGTCTGGAAAGGAATAGTATTGCCCCCTATTTCACAGAACAGATTCTTGTCACCTTCTTTCGGAGGAACAAAGTTGAATTGCTGCTCACTCACCTTTACCAAGAATTCCGAGAAATCCTCAACGTACTTATTTTGAATGATAAAATCCTCTAAACTGAACGTGGCTGTTTCAAGTCCAATAAACTCACGGCTATCCAAATTCTTAAACCACAACATGGAGTTTACAAACCTATTTCCTTTGTTAATTCTGCTGCAAATATACACAGATTATTCTATATTCCATAATTTTTTACGGAAAATAACATTTATCTTATCACCACGATTGTGGTACGGCGACACTTACACCTTCCGCTTCACCCAGTAGAGGACGCCGACGTTGGTGTGTTTGCTCTGGAACTTGTACTCCGGACGGCTGAGGTAGGCGCCGATCTTCCGGAAGGTGCCCTCGTCCTCCCGATATCCCTTGAAGTGCTGCTTCAGCAAAGCGGAGAGATCTTTAAGTAACATCCACTCCCCCTCATCGCTTCCCTGTAAACCGCTGACAGGAGCCGTTGTCCGTGGCTTCTGGATGACGGCCATGAGCATCTCGCCGAGGCCGTTCAGGCGCTGGTACTGCAGGTTGTGCTCCATCAGCCGTCGCTCCTCGTCCTTCGTCAGCCAGTAGCGCTCGCCCTGGCGGATCTCCTGCAGCAGCTGGGCGAAGACCTGGTCGTGCTGCACGGGCGTCTCGAAGTCGATGTCGCCG
>OCTW011470310.1_pt1 | contig 32084 bp, 27 predicted proteins | sample 1539671 | NCBI WGS metagenome assembly OCTW01 (sample SAMN02144230, study PRJEB22623) | gut metagenome | biome: sheep rumen | host: Ovis aries | place: New Zealand | reverse complement strand
CCAGTCATCGAGAATCCCTTACCGACTGTACGAAGATACGAGTAGTCGGTGCACTCTGTCACCAACCCTGTCTCTGCAGACACCACGAACGGATGCATGATGCCAGAACCAGTTCCCTTACTACGCTGGATCTTGATAAGGATCTCATTCAACTCGATAGCACTCGTAGACTCACCTAACTTGTACTTGCACTGTTTAGCATCGTCCTGCAAACATGTGCAAGAGTTGATGAGGAACTGAGGATTCGAGTAGAACTGATAGGTCGAACCAACGCGTTTCGCTACCTCATTGTTGGAACCGAACTGGAGAAGCTTGGGGTTAGGAGCGTACGGATCCAAGTTAGGTTTAGGACCGTAGTGCGCAGTCGACAAGATCTCCATGCCGTACTTACTTGCGTACTTGTTCAATATACGAGCAAGCAACGACTTCTTGTTGCCGTCCAGAAGAGCCAACGTCTTGGATGTCGAATCGTCAAGACCCTTGTCACTGATCTTCTCGCGTTCTTCGCTGCTCATGCAGTCTGACCAGGAGTCGATGAAGATCACAGTCGGACGCATCATCTTGATCTGGTTACCGTCCTTGTCCAAGAACGGAGTTGTGAAATACAGATCAGCTGGCTTCATCTGAAGCTTCTTCTCACCGATCTCTTCAATGAGCTCACGCATCGACTCAAGATCGTACTTGTTCTTAGCATCAAGGCAGATCAGGTTATCCTCACCGAGAACACCAGCTCTGTTACCAGCCATCGACAGGATACGGTTACGATCCTTAACGATCGTAAGCTCAGAATCGAAGATGATGAACTCGCACTGGTACAGCGAGCAGATGCGCATGGCAAGCGAAGCGTTGAACGTCGACTTGTACATGCCACTACGACCGAGTGCTGCAGCTATACCAGAGCCGAATCCGCCTTTGCAATACCATTTCCCATCAACTCCTCTTGTGAAAGAGCCAGTGAGGAAGTCAAAGATACTGTCGGTGTTAAATCCAGGATCCTCAGTTGCCTGAACGATTCCGTCAATGGATCCAGCAAGACCAAATATTGCCATTGTTACCTCCTATTAGAAAGATTGCATAACATAAAGACAAAAGATAAAAAGAAATTAAGTCCGAAATCTTATGAACAAGAAAGGAAAGGAAACTACTATGTTCAAATGGTTAGCTCTTGCATGTCTGTTCGCTGGTGCCTGTGTAAGTACTCCCGATAATCCAACCACTGACGACTACATCCCAACCAAATCTGACAAGATGGGAGCGGTTATTGTTGGTATGGAGGAATCCTTATCGGCTGGCAATTGTCCTGGATCCTACAAAGATGCCATGGTCATGCAGGAGATCATGGAATACTACACTGCCAACATCGTCGTTCTTACCAATACCAATGCCACAAAGGCAGCAGTCGTTTCCGCTCTTACTGACGCTATTGCCAAATACGAATCCGTTGTGTTCTACTACTCTGGACACGGCGGTTCGCAGAAATTGTCGACTACTGGAGCTGAGGAAGCAGACGGACAGGATGAGTTCCTGTGTTTCTACGATAGGTACATGCTGGACAACGAAGTGTGGAGCATCATCTCTAAAGCCAAGGGCAAAGTGTTCTTGATATTTGACTGCTGCCACAGTGAAACCATGTTCAAAACGCCTCAGGTTACATTCAAGAACTCTCTTCGTAGACTGAGCGCTTCCAGGACTTCATCTGACTTCGCTATGCTCTGCTGGTCTGGTTGCCCTGATAACACAGTGTCTTATGGATCTGCCGCTGGAGGCATGTTTACTCGAGCCATCTCCAACTACCTGACTTTCTCGTCGACTTATCGTGAAATCTGGGGGAAGGTGTCGACTGATAAATGGCTGCTTCAGTCGCAGTCTCCTCAGCAGACCGTTATCGGTGACTGGGATCTCGATGCTAAGGTATTTCAGTAACTCAAACGATCAGAAGGTGTTCACGCTAGTCCGTGAACACCTTCTGTACACTTGACATTTTATGATTTTTTAACCACTATAAAGGATAGTGAACTATGGCTAATAGATGCATTACGTCTCACACTGTGGGTGAGAGTCTGTTGCACATCATCTATCCTGTTGCAGATCAGGTTGTCACACACGTTGTTGACAAACTGGGATATCGTGATCTTATTAAAGACAACATCGATATCAAGACGGAAGGTGGTAGAGATTGGTCCAAGACCATAGATCATGATGGTAACCCGAACACTAGAACCAATCGTGTTCGAGTGAAACTCAACCCGAATGTAAATCCGTCTACTATCAAGTGGGAAAGTAGTGGGACTACTAAAGCACTTGCTAATGGCAACACTCTGCAACAGAACGAGAATGGATCATCGCATGCATCGAGGCTTCCTTGGGCTATCGGTGGTCATATATCCAAACGCAGATTCTCTATTCTGCATGATGATGACATAGCTGTCGACTTGTCGGAAAGATCAGTTGGTTCATCTATGACCATGGAAATCACCATGGAGTTCGAGGATGAATTCGTAGCCAATGAAGCACTGAGTAGGGTTTTCCAGTGCTTTACCAATGGTGAGATGATCAACTATGTTGACATCATGTACGATTATCCGATACCTAAGGATTTCCAATATCTTCTCAAGTATCTGTATCATCTCAAGTGCATTACTCCTGAGAATCCCAACGGGGCATTCAAAGACAAAAAGTTCAAGATAAACGATTGGTTCAAGTGGATGCGCGAAAAGTCCAATGAAACAATAACGCTGCTTGTCAATCGTAATCGTCCTGAACACAAGGAAATCGTTGTCAACAAGAACCATTTCCAAGCATTGTACTTGATCGAGTGTTCTCAGGAAACTCCACAGATGCTGGATCCTAAGGGCGCTTCCATTACGTTCAATCTAACGATCCAGTATTCCCGTGCTAACATCATGGTGATGGAATATCCCATCATTGTCAACAACCAGTATGTCGATTACAAGTACATTCCGTTAGAAAGACAGATTCGTGCTGCTGGACCGGAGACAATGATCATGTGGCAGAACCCTGCAGTGACGATGCTCTGGCAACGGACATATACGAATTACTGGCCACCGAAAGTTGTTAAATTCCCGTTCTACGATCCTTGGGACGTTCCAAGTGACAGTATGGCATCGCAATATGGATTCCGTCCAGTGTTGCAAGCAGCTTTTACTTTGGACGATGCTTCGGATCCTAATGGAGTGACTACATTTGATTTCAATACCGATGTTGGAAAATCACTTGGTTGTAAGCTAGATCCAGATATTCTGGAAGCAATTGCACATGATAAGGACCTGGTATTCTCCTCTAGCGGATTAGTGAACATCTCTGTGTACGCTGACGATATTCCTCTTAGTAGTAAATACTTGGACATATCCGACGGTCACACATTGATTATCAAGTGTAGGAGCATTAAACCGATTTACAGGATGGTTGTGAGCATTAGACCGCCAACTAAGCTGGAACGACCTGCATGGAATCGAGTTTGGGTAACAAGCTTTATAATGTGTAAAGAAAAGAAAGGTTGATGATCTATGGGATTCGGTACAAAACCAGACAACAAACCTGTAGCTTCCATCCCTACGGTCACTGGAGATAATCCTGCAGTGTCTCCTGCCAACGATGTTCCTTTGGTCAATCCGGATGAGAAGCTTGCTAAGAAACTGTACGTTCAAGACACCTTCCACAATAAGGTCGGAGTAAACACCCAGCGATTCCCTGAAGTCATCCATGACTTGAAAGGATTCGCTGAAGGTTCTGAAGTATCATGTGTTTACTATAAGGAACACTATTCGGAATCGGATGTTAAAGGTAGGTATCATACTGAAGAAGCTCTACATGATGCTCACAAATCGGTTCTCAAGATAGTCGACTTTAGAGTCCGTCTTGTAAGACCTTTTGATTACAATCATGATGCTGATGACAACATCAGCAAGATGACTGGAGAAGCATTTACCTATCCTGGTTTCCATCCTGAGATTGGAGACAAGATCATATTTGATCTGGGAGATGGTAGATACGGTCTATTTGAAATAGTCCAGCCACCTGCAAGAACTTCTATCAGGGCATCTACCTACTTCAAGATTACTTTCACCTTCATTGCGTGGGTTAGCGAAGAGGTTGCTAAGAATCTTGATGATTCGGTCGTTGATGTTGCGTACTTCGATAAGATGCGCTTCTTGAGTGAACCTGGAGCACTTCTCGTTCACGACGAAGTTGTCGAACTCAAGTACTTCGAGAAACAGCGTGCCAAGATGATCCATTACTTCCAGAAGAAGTTCCTGGATTCCAAGATCATGTATTCGTACATGCGTCCCGACAAGGTATACGATCCTTACGTGACGGACTTCTTCATGAAGATCTTGGAGTTCGGAGAGATGGATATCTCTGTGATGCAGCTGTATCACGATGCTCCTTACCTTGACACTTCTATCTGGAGAGCGTTGCTGGATTCGAACATCCCGTTGGAATCCGTTCCGACTGGAGCCAAGAAGATCCTGTTCGCTCTCGGAAGCAAGTCTACACTTACTAACTCTCTTATCAACAAGTACTACATCGAGTTCGTCAACTCCAAGAGTCTGAAGGAATATCTCGATGAAGCACTGAAAGACGAGAGCGAAGGTGGTGAAGGCGGAGCAAGTGATGGAAGTGACACACCTGGTGATCCTTCCGTTCCAGAGATGCCTGACGACGATGAGTCTGACAAGATGCTCGGAGACTTGATGTTGCATATCCATCCGCACTATTGCGAGTGTCCTTATGTCAACGGAGAATCCTACGACTCTGCTGGAACATCTGATTCGCTCGAAACCATCCTTGGTTCAGGTGATCACTTCAAGCTTCTTGCTCACTTTCTTTTGACTCGTGAGATCGACAGTCTCAACAAACTGCACGAACTCATCGAGGCAGTGTGGAAGCTCGATCCACTCGAACAGTTCTACAAGCTTCCGGTGTACATCTTCCTGGCTGGCATAGTTCAGGAATACATACATCACGGAAACTGCGGTGTATTCGACATCCACTAACACAACAGATGCTCAGTAGACCTGGTAATGGTCTACTGGGCACTGTCTATCGTATGAATTTTTATGAAAGGCTTATCTCATGTCAGATTTAGCAGAAGAGATATTTGGCAAAGAGATGCTAGGTGATAAACCAACGTACAAGGGTGGAACAGTCTACAGGGACATGGCTGACAACTTGACCAAGATCAAGTTCCCAGTTATAGTCACTGAGAGCTATACTCCTAATGTACATTGGTCGTACATGCGAGAAGGAGCGCCGCCTCCTATCTACACGCCTGGACCTAACATGGAGCACGTTCCGTGTCATGCCATGCTGTCAGGTCAGTACATCATCGATGCACTCGTGACTGGACAGGAACTTTCTTTTGAGAATCCAGATGACATGGATGTTCTTGCTGACTGGATAGAACAGTTCCTCAAGACCTATGAAGGGATTGATCTTACCAAACTGCCAGATCGCAAGACATTCAACGCTAATGCCAAGCGTGCCCTAGGTATGCTTAGGAATCATCTGCAGCGTAAAGAAGATTGGGAGACAACTGTCAATCCCAAACCAATTTCGATATTGGAACTCATTGCTCACATGTAACCTGAAAGGATCTCCATGTTAAACAATGACCTAAGTGAGGCAATGAAGAAGGAAGTGGAGAGAGTGCAGAGTAAAATCAGCAAGCAATCCACAGTCTCCAACATAACGATGACTTTCTCCTCTCCATTGTTTCAGGACAAGACTGTTTACATATGTCGTGAGATACAGTCTCTCAAGATACATCAGGATTTCGTTGGGAACATAACGGATAAGATAACTGCAGAACTACAGATGGAGATGGATACTTATCTTGCTCTTCTGTACATGCGCAAGAATCTTATCTGCAAGCTCGAGATAACTTTCGTCAAACCAGACGAAGTGATCGACGATCATCAGTACAAACGCACTCCTGATTATTCCAAGACATACAAGTGTGTTCTTACCAAGTACGAGGACTTGTTCAAGAAGTTCTCTTCGGAACAGCTCCTTCCCAAGAACAGAGCAACGAATGCAAGTGACATCAAGATCTTCAACATGTCTATCGAGCTTATAGCCGAGGATGTGTACAAAGCTCGTAAGCAGCAGATGTATTTTACTGCTCGTGATGTAAGCATGTTGTCTGTTCTCCGTTACACTGTCAACTACTTCGGGTTCAACCAGGCACACATCCACAAACCCGACAACATGAGGTTATACACTAACTTCGTTATACCTCCTGCCAAGGGAGTTGAAGAGATCATGGGATTCTTGCAGAACTCTGCTTCCTATGGCATCTACAAAGACGGACTTGTGTCCTACATCATGAATGGTGTGTGGTATGTCTATCCTCGCTATGGTGAACCTCTGCACCGATACGCCATACATGTGTACTGTCTAGGTGGCAACAAGTATGCGGGACTTCCTCGCATGGATTACGTCGAGGATACCTTGCTTCGTGGTCCAACAACATTCATCATCAGTCCTTCAGAACTGGAAGAGACCAACTGGACTAACCTTGGTTCTGAGAACGAACCTACCAGTATAGTCTCCATGCTGTCCGATCTAGTCGTCGATGGTACGAGGCATCTGATCAATGATACTAGAGTCGACCTGAACAGTGTAACCTACCAGTCGACTATAGTTCCTCCTGACACTATGGATTTCGATAACTATATCCGCATCAAACACATGCAATCTCACGGCAACTTGTTCGCTATCAACAGTAGGCTGAGAGCGCAGCAAGGGACATCTCTTAAGTTCAGCTGGGAAGGTGCTCGTCCGTGGGTGTTCCATCCAGCAACTATTGTAAGTGTTCACTATGATGACCACAACAAGGTAGGAACTGCAGAGGGTATATGTGAAGTAGCAGACTATGTGTTCACCAAAGATCCTAGAGCAAGGATGGTTCCTTTGTGGACATGTAAGGGAGAGTTTGACGTGTATTGTAGTGTTCGAGATAGTGGTCTGGGTAAGTTATTGCCGTGACCGAAATAGTAACCTAAATCAGTCAAAATAAGTGTTACATGGGCGGTTCTGGGGTTTGTGCCCCAGAACCCGCCGCATTTTGCGTTATGTATTTTTTAATACCTACTTCTATTACTATGACGCCAGGGTGAAGGTCTCGTGCCTTCACCCTCTGGCACATAGGGACATTACGTCGTTATCGTGGAGAACGGCATAGGTATGCTTCCTCCACCGAGGAACTTCTCAAGTGCAGTCTGCCAGTTGCGCAGTACATTGCCCAGGTTGGGTTGTGTAACTGTGCTAGGTATAGCTGCAGGCTTGAGTCGAGTCGTCCACAGTTCTTTGCACCTGGTGTTGACAGCTTCCTTGAATGGAGTGTCTGGGAATGCCCTGACAACTGAGACTATAAGAGCGAAGAAGGGAATATCCCTCATTGCTCTAAGCCACATGTGTCTGACACCAGGATCGATCTGTGTCCAACGGACGCAGTTATCATTGAGTAGTTCGAGGATATTCTTGTCTCCGAACCACTTGGTAGCGAAGAACTCCTGTGGTCTTATGCCACCTTGTCTTAGTAGATCTGCATACTCGATGATACCCTCGATACCCTGCATCAGCATGTTCTTGGTGCAGTACCTGACAGACACAGTGACATCCTTGTAGATGGTCTCCGCACTGTCAGCGGGTGAACTTATGACTCTAAGGAGTAGGTTGAACAACCAGATGTTAAGAACATCATCGAAGAACTGCGCGAACTCATAATCCTTGAGGAACGCATCGATGTCTGGTTCAGTTCCATCGGCTTTGCAGTTCTGTAGATATTTGTAGTACTTGAACCTAAGTATAGCAGTGTCTACACCAATGACAAGGTAATTGGGTTTCTGCTTAGTGAAGTGAAATGTTGATTTGGCGAAGTCTTCAGGAAGTTCCAGCGAATCGTGGTAAAGTACACGGATTCCGCGCATCTTCTGCCACTTGCCGCTATTCCAGTCAGCTTCAAAAGGATACTCCACTGATGGATCCAAACAATCGCAATTGAGGAACACCTCGTAAGGTGCAACTCCTGCAATCTTGGCTACGAGTCTACCACCACTTATGTTGTTGGTGAACGCAGGATCGACTACATTGCGAAGTTGGAGCTGAGATCCACGAAGGACCTCGGTGTATCTGTCAACATCTGATTTATACTGGTCTAGCGCGGAGTAGTCCATCGTAGTGCACAGGTACTTGAAGAACTCAATGCCGGCAGTATGTATCGGATGTGCAAGCTTGTATCGATTCTGAGCAAGGATCGATCTTGTCTTAATGCAAGTGACCATCCTAAGATATCGCAGTGGATACTGGCGATTCCCAAGTGGAATCATTGACAATATTCTCTCTATCATAAATGTCCCTTTCGGTTCGCAAGAATAATTTCTTACTTACTTCCATTCAAATTATGGATCTGTGGGATAGTTGAACTTGCGGATCTACGCTACGATTTATGTTCGCCTCTTATTCCCGTGGACATCCAAAATGTCCATCGGAAAGATGTGAATATATTACTTACTTGCATAATGAGGCGAAAGCTGATTTGTGTACTGTGTTGCAACAAGTAAACAAACAAGGAGAAAATAAACATGGACAATAACGTGTCGTTCAAGGGTGGTTCCGCACCCGTTGGAACTGATGCTGGTACTGGAGCGACTCCGCCGCCTGCCGGATCGTCGCCTGCTGCGCCGATGAGCGTTGCAGATCTTCTGCAGTTGACGTCTGCGCCCACGAAGCTGAGCAAGGAAGGTGAGGCGTATCTCTCCACCATCGTTGAGGAGCTCACCAAGAACGGGTTCGAGCCCAAGGTTACGCAGATCATCGGGCCGAATTACGAAGCCCGTGTGCTCGAGTACCAGAATTACATCACTGCGTTCCTGTTCGCGGAAACTTACATCCCCGGCGTTCCGGCTCTCCCTCCGGCTTCCGCTGTCAAGGATCTTCGTTCCCGCTTCGCTTCGCATGGTGTCACTGGTACGCCCGCGATCTTCCAGGTCGTCACCAAGGAGGATTATGCGAAGGTCGAGATCATGGCTTCGCTCGTGGTCAACGCCTACAAGTGCCACCTCACGCCGGCGTTCCGCAACTTCACGGCTGCTGGTCTCAGCCAGGGCAACTACGGTCTCACCGACGACATGACGCTCATCCGTCCGTTCGTCGAGCGCCTCTGCCCGACCGCGGCGCTTCCGCGCATGGATGTCGGCATCATGCTGTACATCAACCAGCAGGTCACGAACGAGTTCAACGTTGGCAACAACGGTCGTCCTGAGTATCAGCGCACACCGATCCTCGCCGTCACTGGCTACACCGACTTCGTGTACGCCGAGAACGAGGCGATCAACGGCATCACTGGTGGCCAGGTCAAGTTCGTTCCGATGTTCATCATCACGGGTATCTTCACCCCGATCGTGGACGTCTCGATGGCTACGGTTGCGATCTCGCTCACGTCGTATCTCATGATCGGCAAGAGCTTCTGGGCGAAGCAGTTCGCCACGTTCCAGAAGGACAAGCCGGATATCGGCAACCTCCTTCAGAACCAGACGACTGGCAAGCCGATCACGACCACGAACATCAACGAGCGCAATGCTGTCATCACGCAGTATCTCACGACGCCGTTCCCGTTCCTCGCGATCGACGTCCAGCTCGGCAACTTCACGATCCCGGGTCTCGGCAAGCTCGTCGATGGTTCGGCGGAGTTCAACCAGGCTGTCGACCAGTTCACTGGCTGCGATGGTGCGATGAAGGCCGGCAAGGCTTGCCAGCTCGTCACGCACAACTTCGACGGTCGTGTGCGCATCGGCAAGGCTGGGGACTTCACGGATACTCGTGCGATCGACTACCTGTTCCTCGTCAAGGCTGGTTACCAGCAGCAGGAAGTGTCGAGCTTCCTTCGCGCGATGCAGATCCCGGCTTACAAGTCGGGCGAACTCGCCAAGGTTTATCCGGACGCGGAGTTCCTCTACATCACGTACCGTTCGTTCCTCAATCCGGAGTTCGTCAAGAACGTTTCGGACGATCTCGGCCGCTGCCTGAAGGTCCGCATCGACAGCACTGTCGAGGCCGGCACCTACAACATCGGTGCGCTCTCTGGATTCACGAACGCGATGGGTTCCATGCCCAGCTTCGCGATGACGTCGACCATCGGCGGCTTCACGGGCGGCTGGAGCTTCTAAGCTCGTTCGGTCTATCAGCACAAGACTCAGAGATGAGTCGACCACAGGGAGGCGGACGGAGTTATTCATCCGTCCGCCTCCTTGATATCGGTTCCATTATTGTTTGACTTAAAAGAAAGGAATACCTTCTAATATGCAACGATGGTACAGCGATATCTTCAAGAATCAAGAGATCGCCGATCAGTGGATTCCTATTCTTGAAGCACAGAGGAAGAAGTACTTCGGTGATCATGTGATCCAGTACATCGCCTCTCTTCCATTGTTGAACTTCGACAAGCAGTATGAAGAGAATCTGAAAACGGGCGCTAAACTTGTAGCTGTTGGCCATGATGGCGACAGCAGTAATGAGGAAGAGTTCAAGCGAACCCTATTCCAATCCTCAGATGGAGATCTTACATTCGTTGCACAATGCAAGTGTGGATTCATGCGAGGCAACTATCATCTCGATGCTATTTGCCCCAAATGCCACACCAAAGTCGAGACGTCGTTCTCTGATGAGATCACCATCAAAGCGTGGCTGGAGATCCCTGATTTCCTACCGCCGTTCCTGCATCCTTGTGTCTACCGCGTCCTGAACAAGTGGTTCGGTGTCGCGAAGCACAAACAACGCAAACTAGACGCTCTACTCAACATCAACTCAGACTTGCCGCCTGAGTTCGCAGCAGCTGGCATGGGTCATGGCATGTGGTATTTCGCAGATCCCAACAACTTCGCTAGTATCATCAACTATGTGGCTAACACTGGCAAGAACCAGAAAGCCAAAGCCGATGAGACCAAGCAGGTTCTGGAGTTCCTTGAGCAATACAAGGACTGCATCTGGGTTCGTCACATCCCGATCCTCAACCAGTCGCTCCATGTGTTGACGCACAGTGGTTCCATGACCTACAACGACGATCCGTCCAAGCATGTGTTCAGCGCATGTCTCGAACTCGACGAGATCATCAAGCAACAGCGCAACAACCCGAGAAGCAACAGGAAGTTCCTTGACCAGCAAGTATACAGCACGTACAAAGCTTGGGTGGATTATACGAACTCTGTCATCGACGACAAGATCATCCACAAATCAGGGTTCATCCGCAAGAACATCTTGGGCACAAGGTTGCACTGGACAGGTCGTGGAGTTATCGTGCCGATCACCAATAGGCACTATGCTGACGAGATAGAACTTCCGTGGCGTATGGTAGTGGGTCTGTTCAAACTCGAGATCATCAACAAGCTCAAGCTGAACTATGGTTTCGATGTCAACACTGCTATGCGGTATTGGCAACAGGCTCAGACAGGTATCCGTAAGGATATGCCAGAAGGTCGCGAGAAGGAGATGGTGCAAGAATCTATCACTTTCGTCAAGTCGTGTCTGGATCAGCTGTTGGCGGAATGCCCGTTCAAGGGATTTCCGATCATCATGGGGAAACAATCCTCCCCCTTCGTAGCGAAAGCTGCGTAGCAAACAGGTTAAATTGCTGGCAATCCCTAAAGCTCACTTGCCTGATAACAGGAGCGAAAGCAGAAACAAGTGGTGAGATGGTACATGGTTAAATCCTAAATACTTTAACAATGGGTCTTCAGCAGCGAAGCTCCAAAGATGGAGAACGTTCAACGACTAGAGCGTAAGCTCGTAGACTCAAGTGAGTCGAAAATGCCTGGGTCCGTTACAAGGATCGTGATATAGTCTATCCTGCAATGAAAGTTGCAGTTGTGTCATGCTGTCGGAGAAGTGACAACAGGAACGATTTAACGAATCGTTTTGAATGTTCAAAGGAACCCGACGTTAAGACAGGGGGCCATACAACTTTGGTTCTGTAGGAGATTCAAGACTGACCAGTCTGATGACACTATTGGAATGAGCCCATTTGCCTTGACAGCTCCGAACGCCGATCAATTCACATTACGTGAAGCCGTATAAACTGATCCACATTGAAAACATATATTACTAGACTGAGAGGAGATTGAACATGAATGAATCAAACCCCAGTTACGTATATAAGGGATTCAGTGTTATACGTGAGGTCGCTTCCAGCAGCGATGCTGGTTGTAACACTTCCTTAATTGCCAAGAACCACTCGAATGCCGAGCAAACTACAGCGGAGTCGGAAACGACAGACGCGAATGTTAAAAATGTGTCCGACAAAGAGGCAATTGGCAGCCCAATACCTTACTCTCCATCAAATCCTAGGAGGCATGGTTTCGAGAAAACACCGTGGGTTAACCTGATATCTAGCAATGGGAAAGTGACTATTGTAGATATCATCCACGGCGATCAGATGATGGGAACTATGATCCTGGATAAGGGAGACACTGATAAAATCAGATATCCTGTTAGACTTGACAAAGATGGATACGCTATAAACAGAGGAACCCCTCCGGAGTTCGTGGCGCATTCCGTTATGGGATTCAAATTCGATCCTGAAGAGAAACTTGTGGTGGATCACATCAACAATATCAAACTCGACAATCGGAGAAAGAATCTCAGAGTCTTGACAATAAGAGGAAACAACTTGAATCATCCTCCACATGCTGGAAACTCTACTGGAATACGCGGACTTAACCGTGACGTGTACATCGACAAGAATGGCATAACTCGTTATCAAGCATACGAAGCTATAATTGTCAATCCGCACGAACCTCTGTTACCACCACACAACAAAGCGAAACAATATCGCAAGAAGTTTTACTATGGTGATAACGGTATACCAGAGAGCGAGGCAAGGAGAAGTGCTGAGAGTTGGCTGAATCAGATGTCTAAGAAGTTTGACAGAGAACATCTGGATTTGTCGGTAGTGGGTTCAACGACTATCCCGGGCGCGGGAGTAGGATCAAGTGATCCGAAATAGGAAGCACCTCTACGAGGTGGTGACATAGTCTACTCTTCATGGTGACATGAAGCAGCCGCTCACAACGGCGTTACGAGAGTAACGAACTCGTAAGAATACAAGGTTCGACGGCGATTCGCTCTACTTGGCCTCGATTAAGGAGGCGTGCATGGTGATCGATCTGTTGAAGATCCATCCCATGACAACTATGCTTAGTGCTTCTGGTACTGCACTATCGAACATGGTGCACTTCTCTGACGAGATGGCAGTGAGTTCGCATCGGTATTTCACCGACGATGGACATCTTGACATCGAGTCGTATCGAGTAGCTATCGAAGCACAGAAAGCCAAGCTGAAGAAAGCAAGTTGATACTGTCCATGATGTACTCAGGTGGTGGGGTGAGAACCTCATCATCTGAGTGCTTCTGTTAACGAATACAATCCAAATCTACTTTATGACTTAAAGGTCTAGAAGGAGAAAAAGATATGCGTGTTCTTTCGTTAGTTACTCTGCCAGCTTCGCTTCCTATCGCTTTGATATCTGGTCAGTATGGTCAGCAGGCTGTGCTTGAAGAACTTAACGCATCGTGGCGCAACTCTGGAAGTGGAGTTATCTTCGGCAATGATACTTTCAGTGAGAAGTTCCAAGCGTTCTCGTCGATGCTTGGCGAGAAGATCGAGACTGTTAAGAATACTGTGATCAAGGCTGTTGAAGCAGTATGCTGTCCCAACAAGTTCCAGGAGATCGCGTGCGAGGATGACTTGTACAGAGTTCCTGCTTGTATGTATATCCCGCTGCTTACTGCGCCTGATGTTAGGGCGTTGTACGATGCTGGACGCATCAGTGGCTGGGGCATAACTCCGGAACAGATGCCGACTGAAGATGTGTATGGTCGTCTTATCAACAACGGACGGTTCGATACTGGAGCGCCGGATTACAAGCGTGACAGTATGGTAACTTTCGTTTATGAATCCGGTGATCCAGAGTTGACGCGAGAGCAGCTCAACATCATCGAGGAGTCTCGTGCGTTCATCAGCACGTTCCTCGAAGAACAGATGGGTCCTGGTGGAGATGAGATGGACATAACTGACATGCCCAACCGCATGGGCAAGTTACGAGAACTGAAACCAGTTCCTGACAAATCGTAACGCTACTAGCGCTACGCTTCGGTTACCAACCGAGGCGTAGCTCTATTTTTTGGTACTCAAAAATCAAGGATACATGTAACATGTGTACACATATAGCTGCGGCGGAGTTCCGCAAACAAGTAACAGATGTTGCTGGTAGCAAAGCCAACTTAGTCATGCTGTATCTCAAGACTGTTGGTGCGTTGTCCGAAGCTAACAACGGCAAGATCAATCTAGTTACGAACATCGATGTTGTTGATCGCACCAAGAAACTAGTGATGAAGATCAAGGATGGTGACTTGGCTTGGGTATTCGATCAGGGGTTCGTTGTGGTCATCGATACACATCCTAGAGTGGACAACGACGGTCATCATTGCAGAGTCATCAAGGTCAAGATGAATGACGATGGTGTATACTCCATCGACAGCAGCACGCGATCCAATGTTGTTAGAGATGACACGATGCTCAGGGTTAGATCTACCAACTTCGATCTCAAGAAACTCGAAGAGCTCACCTATGAGAGATACAATCTCTTCGTTAGGTTGTCCGAACTCAATGCTCAGATAGAAGCAATAAGAGAAGGAGATGTCCCCAATGCTTGACAAGAACACACCAGTTGTTCCTTCGCTACATGCGTTCTCTGATCCGATGTTGAGGACTCCTGAGAACGTTGCAGTGTACCTCATACAGTTCTTCTTCGCTAACCCGGGCAACACTTCATCTATCAATGAAGGTGAGATGATGAGCTGGAGGAAGGTCTCTGCTGTCTACGGCAAATCTCGCGTTCAGGAGATGGGAGTCCAGATAGGCAACATGCTGACCACATCTCTAAGTCACTACTTCCCTGATGGACATTACACTGCTACTTGCAATGTAGAACTTCAGGAAGGTCGCGGAGAAGACGGTGCTTATTTGGGCAACTACGAGATCGTCATCAAGATCGCAGATGCGGATGGTAACAATATCATCCCGATGTCCAAGGTACACGCTGCTCTTGATGGTAACAATTTCACGATACTTAATTAAGGAGCGAACACTATGACTCCTACGCAACAACCTCTTAGACGACCTCCTACACCGAGGCCGTCTGTTGCTTTCAATATGGCTCCTAAGCAAGCTCCCAAGAAATCGGAGAAACCCGAAGGATTCGATGAAGATCTCGATAGAGCCTGCAAGGAGTTCCTCAAGAACAACATACCTGTTTCCAACATTGTGTTCGTTGAAGAGTTCGCGAAGTATCTCCCTCTGTTCAACAAGGAGATGCACAAGACTCTCGATCCCAAGGCGAAGACTCAACTTACTCAGGAATACTTCGGTAGGTTCTCGCCTCAGCACAACATCTACATCTTGACACACGAACTTGACGCTAGTGGAGTTAAACATCCTAGCGACGGCAAGAAGTACAAGATCGAGTGTACACTTCCTCCAACATTCCGTAGAGTGGTTTCGCTCAACGATGTTGGCAAGAAGGTTCCTTCTCTTATCACGGCATTCTTCAATGCAACGACTAACTCGTCTGGTCCATTCGATCAGCGCAAGAAGCTATATGCTCAGCAGATAGCGGAAGCCATAGGTCTTGGAGACAAGAAGCTCGGTCATAGTGCTGAAGATCATGCAGCTTTTGCCAAGATGGAAGCTGATCTCCTTGGTGGTAAGAAACCATCTGCTCCAGGAGAGGAAACACAACAGGCTGCTCCGGACAAACCATCTGCCGGAGGACTGTCCATCGAGTGGTGATAAGTCGTTACATTCCGAGACTGTGGTATGTAAGGAGAAAAACATGTCAAGTATCTCGTTGCTAGCCATATCGGATGTTCACATCGGATGTCCTAGACTTGATCCAGTTCTTTTGCACGAGAAGTTTGAAAAGTATCTGTACCCTTGCATCACTTCCAACATAAGCATCCTTTTCATATGTGGAGACTTCTTCGACACACTACTCACTCTAAACGCACATGCTGCATTCGAAGCGATGTGTATCATTAGAGAGCTTAAGGAGCTGTGTAGGAAAGTAGGATGTGATCTGAGGGTTCTTCGTGGAACTTACACACATGACAGAGATCAGCCTATGCACTTCGTTAACGGTGAGGATGTTAATGACAATTCTGTCAGAGTATTCTCATCGTTGGCGTTGGAGCATCATGACAAGACAGGTCTCAATGTGTTGTACATTCCTGACAACTTGAAGAGTCAGGACATCTACGAAGACATAAGGAAGCTTCTCGCTAGTCACAATCTTGAGAAAGCCGACATACTGATCCATCATGGATACTTCAAGCATATGCTGCCAGAGGCTCTAATAACCAAGGGTTTGCCGGCAGGTTGTCTTGAAGCAGATAAGATATCGAAGTATGTCAGTGGGTGTGTACTGAACGGTCATGTTCACCAGAGTAGTGTGTATCGTAACGTCATCTCAGTTGGATCGTTCGATCGTCTCGCACACGGCGAAGAAGAACCGAAAGGGTTCTTCCGTGTAGACATTGAGGATGGCAAGTACAAGTTCTCGTTCATCGAGAACAAGATGGCAACGAAGTTCCTGACGTTCAACTTGTCTGGTTACTCGGCTGAAGAAGCATTGAAGAAATTCAATGAGGACTTCAAACGAGTCGCATCAGAACTAACACCAGACGAACCTGTCCGTATCCGTATCGTCAGTGCGGACAAAGCGGTTGTGGATGGCTGCGCCCAAGTAGCCAAGTCCATCAAACCGAATGCTCTTACAGATCAAGCTGCAGTAATCAAACGTGAACAAACCATCGAGAATATCGCACTTGATCTGTCGGAACTTCCCGTGATCACTGAGAGTAATCTGTGCGATCTTCTCATGCCCATCGTACATAAACAAGATCCTAATGTCTCTAAGGAGTCTATATCCAAGATCCTTGAGTCAGTGGGATGTAAGGTAAAGGAGGAAGTACATGATGACTGAAGAAGAGGAAGGAAGATATGGCTTCGGAACAACCATCGCGATAGATGCGTTCATCAAGCACCTGGCGTCCCTACCTGCTAGGTCACAGGTGCTACTGTGCATCAACATCGCTACACTGTTGAGAAACACGTTGAGCAAGTTCACTGTTACTGGAGAAGGTAAAGTTCTTCAGAACAAGGACACGCATGGACTCAATGTTCCGGAAGCTCTCAATTTCACCAAGACGGTGATGGTAGATATCGCTAATGAGATCGCTGCTGTGTGTGCTCAGAGATTCCCCGATGAGAAACACCACATCATTTACTATCTGACTGATCCACTCAAGCAACTTCCGTCTGAGTGGATAAGAAGTCAGACAAGTGAATCAGCGCTTAGACTGGATGCTGCTGTACGAGCCATACTCAGGAGCGCTAAGCCAGTCGATCAGACTAACAACAATGTGCAGATGCACATCCGTTATGCTGACCAGATGAGAGTTCCTTCGTACAAAGGCATAAGCGAGATGCTGAACGGGTTCGCGTCATATCACGTTCCAGTACACCTCATCTCGCACATGCCGCTTGATTATCACATCAAGTTCTATTCTGGACGAGACGGTATTCTGTATAGAAGTCACACTGGAGAGATGGTTCCGCTTACATCCGAGGCATTGTCCAAGACGGTGTTCAAGGAACCAGACGTCCCGTTCTATCCAGCAACACATGTTCTGCTTGGAGACAAGTACCTTGTTAAAGGCTGTCTGTCCAAGAAGGAGCGCGACAGGTTCATTGAACTTGCCAAGGCGAACCATTGGAATCTCAGAACGAATGACTACATTATGCAGAAAATAAAAGAAAACAACTTCACTCTACCGTATAGACTCGGTTGATTTCAATTACAAAAAGGAGTAAATCCAAATGGTTGAAGGTATGAAAATCGTTAGCTGGCGTCAGGATGATCGCCAGGCTAAGTTGACACTGGAGTTCGGTATCTGGAATAGCAAGGTCAGCATCCAGGCTTACGAATCCGGCAACTTCCGCAACAAGAAGTTCAGTCGTAATCTGAATGACTGCGAGCTCAAGCTCGTCGAGAAGGTGATCGCCAAGGTTATGACTGGTTCGCCGGAGACCAAGTGCTCCTGTCAGTTCCAGAAGTACGATCGCGATTCCAAGCAGTATCGTACCGAGGCAGTCATCTCGTTCGAGAAGGATTCCAAGCAGGTCTACAAGATCTCGCTGACGGATGTCACCAAGCAGTCCACTGTCACGTTCGTTATCAAGGCTCCGGCTACGATGACGATGGGTACGGACAATCTCAGTGACGCTAACCTTTCGGCGCTCAAGATGGAGACGTTGAAGGATTGGATCGTCAATGCTCGCATCTGGGCTCCTATGACCTATCAGCCGCCTCGCGATGGTCAGGGCGGTGGTAACCGTGGTGGATACGGCGGTGGCCAGCGTTCTCAGGGTGGTGGCGGTTATTCCGCACCTGCTGAACCTGCTCCGTCAAGCGATCCGGAAGATCTGCCTTTCTAAGAGTGACATTTCTCGACTAGACGTCGCTAAAGTGTTGGAGTGACTAACCACAGTCACTCCAACACGTTACTTTGTCCATTATTCTTTTGGCAATATATTACTAGTACGAAGAACGTTCAAAGAAAGGAGCTACAATTGAAATTCGAAGTCGTTAAGGTTGCTGGAGGCAACAAGATTCGCCTCAACATCGATTCTCTGTTTGCATTCTTCAAGAGGGATGAGGAGATGACCAAGCGTCTCAAGCAGATGGATCAGTACCTTACTTTCAGTGCGTCTACGTACAACATCATCAGGAACTATGATCCGAACGATGCCGACTCCAAGGAGGCATTTGATCATATCGCCAACGGTCCCAACTTCGTGTTCAACTACGACATGACGCCGGAAGAGCAGCTTGCCATAGCTACATTCTTCGCTCATGCCAACTATTGCATCAAAGATACTCTTGGCAAGTTCAACGACATCCCTGTCGGTCAGAGAGGAAGTGTTGTTGAATTCAGCCGCCAGCTCGGAGAACAGTATCTCGATCTCATCAAATCAAGTGGTCTTATCGACAAGTTCCGCGACTATACCAAGTCGAGTGTTCGTATGCAGGATACAAGCGCGTTCGGTACGCGCCCGCAGGACACAAGGGAACTGACGTTCGACGAAGAAGAGATGCGCGACACAATGATCATCGCATGTCTATGCAAACTCGCTGCTCCTATCTTCGGTGAAATCATAAGTAATCTTCCTGAACAGGCAAGAGAGGATGGCAAGAAGAAACTTCCTAAAGATAAGGAAGGTAAATGTGTCGCGTTCATCACAGCAGTGATCGCAGACCAGTTCCCTCTCATCCTCGACAAACTCCAGAACTACATCCATCACATCGTGATGAGTCTGACTTCCAAGAACCAGGATAGTGCGGCGATATTCTGCGGATTTACGCCGAATACTCGTACAAGCATCATCATGAGTTCTCTGTTCGTCCGCAACTTCGTGAGCTGCGATCTGGAGAAGAACGAATCTAACATCATCAGATACACCGACACGATGGTCAGGACTCTAGTGCAGACTCAGGATAGCTCTGCACACAAGTCCCAGGTCAGAACTAGGAAAGCTCCTGGTTCCATGATGGCTACAGATGACAGCAACAACGCTGATCAGATGGAAGTTGACTCGTTGGTATCGCTTGGAACCATGGATGGTCCGATCCTGGTGAAGTGCGCTATTGACGACATCGTGACTGGGCATCGTCGTGACCTCGACATAACTCGTGCAGATTTCCAGAGATGTCTGGATTATTTCGCTGAGCATCCGATCTGTCAGACTCCTCTCAACATGTTCGCTGTTACAGCAGTGTTCGGTAGAGAGATAGGTGGAGGCAGAGGCATCGAGATGGTAGACAGCTTGTCCTATACCAAACTCGTAGCCATGCTGCAGCTTATGGCATTCGGCATGGGTCATATCCAGTTCGGTAACTTCCTGACTGCTACCAAGTCGGTTGAAGTCAAGTTGCAGCTGACACTTGAGGAAGAGAACTTCAAGCGTCAGGCTACGACGCTGAGTCACTATCGCGCATGCCGCGAACAGTTCAGCAAAGCATCCATCGCTATCGGCGACCAGATATGGGACAAGCAGATGGCGAACATGCTTGACGATCTTGCATACAACATCTATCACATCAACACTCCGGACTACATCCTCGAGATGGTGCCTGAGGGATCGACAGAACCCATAGGAACCATGTTCAACAACGGTGATGTTCTTGTCCCAACTGTGGATGTGACTGAACAGCTGTGTGCTATGGTTCAGGTCTACAGCTCTGATCTTCAGAACTGACATGTGTGGTAGCTGTGACTCTCACCAGGAGTCACAGCTACTTCATCTTTTATTTTAAGGAAAGGAGGTCTAAGTGTCGAATGTACCTAGCCGATGCTGGATCTCTAGCATCGTCGAGCTACCGAATCTGTACACACCCATGGACATGATAAGAGCGTGTCAGCACACGTTCACTGTAGATGAGGATGCAGGTTATCACAACAATACCTATCAAGGGAGAGATCTGTGTAACCTAGCTAATGTACACAAGTACAAGCTCGAAATGGTCATCACTAGAGAGATAGGCACTCCAGTGTGCAATGTGGAAGTTGTTGGTGTGTCCAACGCGCACTTTAGCAACGCTAATGTGATGTCCAAGGAAGTTGAAGAAGGACTGTTCTATCCGATCTACATGAAGTTCAATGACAATTGCTACCTGTTCGTTGAGAGCATCAGTGAGTTCCTCAAAGAACCTGGTGGTATCCTGGCATCCGATCCAGTCCTAACAGGCAGTGTCATATCTCCTCTCACTTTGATCGACTACGCACTGACACTGTCTCAAGGACCAGAAGCCAAGAAGTCATACAGAAGTGCGTTCACGAACATAGAGAGACGAGACACGATCCCAGAGATCGTCTACTGCTGCATGGTTGGAGAAAGAATGGATGACATGTACCAGACTTACTACGAACCATGTAACTTAGTGCCAGCTCCATTCAACGAGTTCGCCAAGGTTCGCAAAGTCGGTCATCTTAAATACTTCCTGAGTCCGTATGGCTGTGTTCCGTCAGATGTTGCCATGCGGTGCATGTACATGATGTCTGATCATGCAGAACTGGAACACTTCATGTTCGAATTACATCAGAATAATGCCATCCCTCAGGAATGTTCAGACATCAACTACGCTGGAGATACTGAGTTGTCTATCACTGGCAAATGGTTGACTGGTATATTCACAGCACATTCGTCTGATATGGAATTTACGCTTGACATGCGCGGAGACGTGTCCTCGAAGTTAGCTGATTTGTACGCTAGATCCACCGATCTTACCGACAACTTTAAGAAATCGTGGACGCTTCTTAGGTACACCAAGGATTACCTACACTACCTCGAACAGAGCTTCTCGTTATTCAAATACAATCTACCATCATTGCTTGTGAAACGATCTTGGATGGATGATTTGACTATCTCGGATCCATCAACAGGAAGGATCCTGCTTTATGTGGATTTGGTTTTCTGGATGATCGCAAGTGCAGATGGTCTTATCAACGCCTCTGTTCTTGACGACCTAAAATTGTACTAAGGAGGAAGCATGATAGTTGACATTGTGCCGCTCCCTAGAAGGTTGAAAAATGTTAACCGGTCTAAGGAGTCGATAACTTCTGAAACCGTTTCTAGTATGCCCATGCCCGCTATCAGGAGAGAGTTTGGGTACTGGGAACCAGACGACAGTTCATTCATTCTGTTCGGTGGAGTACATCATGTCATAACTGGACGGGACACTCCGTTCAGGTACAAGTTCATAGAGCCGACCAAGTATGGTTTGGCTGAATACTTCGTGCTGACTACTGCACCGATAGATGTTCTTCAGCCTTGGAAGTCCAAAGGAGTTCAGCTCATTTGTCCGTGGGCTGTTCTTGAGGACTTGAAGACAATGACCATCCGCAAGTTCATTGTGTGGAACGGTATATTCGAGTTGTCGCATTTTGAGACTGAAGACAGTGTGCGAGATGTTCCTGCAGAAGGAGTTATCGTACACGAGCTTCGTACTCTTGCCAAGGAGAATGGCAGAGATGATTTTCTTGAATCTTTGAGCGAGTATCCTGAGGATTATACGAAGTTGCTCATCAGTGAGGAGAAGCTTGGTCGTGGTGCGACCATCGAAGATCTACTTCAGCTTGGATCCAATATCGCGGCATATGAGAGTATGCTTCGCGACGAGAATCCGTGCTTCTGGTGTGACATCAGTTCTGTTGTCAAAGGTATCAACATGCCTGGCAAATGGAATAACTTCAGAGAGCTTATAGGGTGCTCGTTCTTGAATCATGTGCTGTATGGTAAGACATCGCTCGGATCTGTTCGTCACCTGTTTGGATTGACGTACGATGCACATGTGTTCCAGCGTCCATTCAACGTGAAGGACATAGAACCATATGTGGAACTGTCCATCGAAGACAACTCTCCGATAGACATGTTCGGTGTACTTAAGTACATTGAGCGCATACCTTATAGCGAATTCGTGATCGAGTTGGACGTCTGTGGATCATCATCCATAGCCGTCTTCAACCCTCACGACCCAATCGTTAAACTGGATGTTCAACTGCCACCGTCGGTAGCCGAGGCTATGACCGAGATACGTAAAAACCTTAACGACTCTGAGCATTTCCAACATGTTACCATCAGACGCTCATGGAGTGAAGAGGTATATATTACTATTAAGATGCCCAATGGAGAAGAACATCACAAGTACTTCGACTTGGTATCAGCATCTCTTGGATCTAGAACTCTCATACGAGACTACGACGAATGTTTATTCTGTTAATTCTATCAAAAGCAAAGGAGGCAAATACTCATGGACATCACCGGAGATAACATCCGCGTCGATCCTGTGAATGGTAACACTAACTCGAGAAGGCTCTTGTATTTGTTCGCTCCGAGGACGTATAGCAATCAGCAGCTTCGTCCTTATGTGTATGGTTTCAGTGAAGACAACATCGATTTCCTGCTTGGACGTGGCGATACGCTGAGTGATGCGTATAAGCGCAAGGACGTCCAGAACTCTGAAGCAACTGCGATGATGATCAGACCGGATGCTAGAGGAACCACGATCGACATGACTGGGTTCTCGGCATGTTGGACGTTCGTTCTCATATTGGATCTGCCCAACAACTATGTTGGAAGCATCCAGTATGCCAACGGATCCAAGCGCATGGTCTATAAAGGACATTGTGGTGACGAGCCGCTTGCTCCCGGTTCGCAGTTCATGAGTACACCGATACTCAATCCAGAGTGTCGTCTGTTCATCCACAGTCGTGAGATGATCAGAGTGAACGACAAGACCATCGGTCCATTCGGCATGCATGCTGGCATGGATATCATCGGATCTACCGACGTCATCGATGGCTGTCTGGACATGTGTGCGGAGAACAGGGAACTGTATCTGATGACTCCTGCAGATGTTCTGGATAAGGTTGCTATACCTTCTATCGGAGATACTGCGACAGCCGCTCCTGCGTTGTGTGCGATCGCCAACGATCGTAAAGCAGTTGCAGCGAGTCTGAAGGATCCTGGACTTCATCTTCGTCAGATACTTCAGGGTATCGACGCTTCAGCGTCTGAGTGCGAGACAGCAGAGTTCGCTCCTCATGGTGCAGATACTTTCCATGGCGCTTTGTCCGCCGCCACGGATTGCGGTCTGTTCAAAGATAGCGTAACGAGTCAGCTGTCGATGATGAGCAGTGGAGAAAGCCGTATCAATCAGGCTATCGATATCACTAATGTTCTGACTCTTGGAGAGATCGACAGGATCTATCCTGACATCCAGGTGATCCCGATCATGAACGGATCCAGTCCTCTGATGATGGACATCATGGATCAGTCTCAGGTATCCAAGAGAAATGTCTACTCGTCCATGGCGGCCAGCGCGATCAGTTCGATTGCAGCGAGCTGTGGACTTGGTTCTATCGGATTCATGTATCAGTCGTATGTTCCGAACAGTGATGCGCTGGACAAGAGTGGATTCCAAGTCGTCGAGAAATATACTACTCTGACTTATCCACCACCCAATCCTGAAGACTACAACAGGACCATAGTCGCGGCGGTACAGTTGTTCAGACAGAAACTTCAGACAGATCTGGTTCCGTTTATTAAGTATGTTTGCGGAGAGTTCTCTCTGCAGGCTTACTACTCATTCGATCAAGACACCATGGTCAACTTACAATTCCTCGACGAAAACAATCCTGGCGACGCATGGTTCGAAGCTCCTATGAGACTGTCCAGTTTGACGTCCACGTCTGTTGGCAATGTAGACAACTTTGTCAGCAATGGTCAATCGCTCAATCTGTTTGTTGCTCAAGTCCAAGGCAAGACTCAGAAAGGTGCGTTAGGTCTAGCTGCATTCGACAGACCTGGTATCGATATGGGCAACGGCGGTTTGAATAACACGCAGTTGTCTGGAATTTTCAGCTAAACTTCAAGGAGGAATTAATTCAAATGGCAAACAGCGAACATTCGTTCTCTCAGCAAGACGTGTACGAGTTCCTCAAGCTGCTTGTTGAGATTGGTGGCGTCCACTATGTGGACGCATCATTCTGCATATATCGGACGGAAGACAGAACGCCTGTTGGTTGCAAGATCGGTAACGGTCGCGAGAATCGCAAGCAGATTGCGTTGTTCAAGGAAGGTTCCAAACCGCCGGAGAACGCAGTCTATCTGAATCCGTTCGACGAGCTGCTCGGAGAACATCCTGAGCGCGACTGGTTCCTGAACATGCTGGCGATCATCCCTGGTTGTCTGACTTTGTATTCCATGAAGTCGATAACCGAGACGATCCTCAGCAAGGAGAAGGATACCGAATTCAAGTCTGCAGAAATCATCGCTCCGTTCGTCGACAAAGTCGACAAGAAGTTCTTGGACGAACTCCAGAAGATTCGTCCGCTCGATGTCGGTCTCATCTTCTACGACAAACAGAAGCACACAGCACAGCTTCTGTGTGATTTCTGGGAAGAGGAGTTCGAGACGAAGATGAAGTCGAAGATAAGGAAGAGCTCTCTGAAGACGATGCGTGAAATGATCGCGTTGATCTATCAGACTGAGACTCCGCACGAGATGATCTTCACCTCGACAGGAGTTCCTTATCCTAAGTTCGACGCTATCGTGCATGTGTTGAGCACCTGCTTGACTCGCATGACTCCGACAGTTGAGAAAGTAACAGATCTCAAGCTGCGTGCAGACGAGTTGGCTGCTCACATCGAGCACATGCCTGCGTATCACAAGGCACTTCAGTGGCTGGCTACCAGCACAACTTCCAAGCCATCTGCAGAGAAACCTGCAGGCGATGCTCCTTGGAATGTTGCACCTGCAGGTTCTGCCAGCATCGCTGGAGTTGCCCCAGTGGCTGCTCCTGGCACAGGGTTCCTGGATGGAGCAAGTCCTGTCGGCGTAACTCGTAACCCGACGTACAATGCCGGCGTTGTCACCAACCCAACGTTCGGTGGCGGTGCTGGTGGATTCGGGTTCCCGGTGGCTGCACCTGTAGCTCCTGGCATCGGTGGAGTTGCACCGGTGATGCCAAGTGTTCCTAACTTCGATCCGTCTAGCCTCCAGGCTCAGACGTACGCGCAGCTCGGTCTCGGAGACACGAGCTTCGCTGGTGGTTTCATCTGATTATGTGATGATAAGCAGTTGGTTACCCGTAAAAGGGTAACCAACTGCTCTATTTTTTGAATGTAATTTTTGTACAGGAGAATCCAATATGGCAGAAGTCATCTCCGAATTTAGAACATACATCGGCATAAGTGACTCAACCATCGTTGATGGTGTTACTCCTACCATCACGGTAGCAGTTCCTGAGTTCGAGCCACTGGATGCTGGTGATATTGGTGAAGTCAAATTAACTTCAGCCAAAACGATTGACCCCATTGGTTCCACTACTGGAGCTACCCTCATCAAGAGAGTAAGGACTATAAGGTGCACTTATTTCGGTAGTGATGGTAATCAGATCATTCCTTGTGTTCACAAAGGCGAACGAGTTCTTGTCATCAACTATGCTGGAACCGAGCAGTACTACTGGAAAGCCTGGGGCAAGGATAGTGGGCTTCGTGCTAACGAGCGTGTCAGGTGGATAGCCATGAACCGTCCTAACTCTGTGGACGGAATTGACAAGTATCCAGATGTGTCCGACGAGAACTGCTACTTCGTTGAGATGAACACCAACAAAGGTGATAAGTGGATCCGTATACATACTGGCGTTAGTGACGGTGAAGCACATTCCTACGATGTCACCATCTTCCCTGAGAAAGGTATGTTTGAGATCACTGACAACATGAGCAGTGGTTCTAACATCAGTGATGACTCTAATAGTGATAAGGGCAACTGCATCAGACTCATATCCGATCATCCGCTCTGGAGGATAAGGAACATATCTGGTTCTTACATTGAGTTGAATGGACCTGACATCAACATCTACGCTCCTAACGACATCAACATAACAGCAGGTAATAACATCAATACAAAGTGTGGTAACAACTACACTAGCAATGTTGGTGTTGATAGAACAGAGGTGATAGGGAACAACAACTCCAAGACAGTAAGTTCCAACGAAGTAGTTACTATCGGAAGCAACAAAACTGACAACATCGGTTCCATGCACGCTGTGACATGCCCGGACAACTCACTGTCTGGTGACATACTCGCAGTGAGTATGGGTTCTGCTATGGCTGTTAATGCTGGCGGATCCGTCGGTGTTAATGCTGGAGCTATGGCGCTTAATGCAGGATCCATCGCTTACAAGGGAGCACATGTGTTCGCTGGACCTTCGTTCGTTGTGGGGACTGGAAGCGGATTAGTTCCTGTCATCATAGTGTTTGGGTCTTCAGCCTGGGGTTAATGAAAACACACAGATGTGGGACTCCTCACGGGGTTCCACATCTGTTCATTTTTACAATTTGTTTCTGTTATATAGCCAATTCATATTAAACCATCTAGGAGTTAGATCATGACAGAATACTCTACGATGTACGAATACATTCTGAAGACTATCCACATGTTCATCGAGGACCAGGAAGATGTCTACAAACAGGATCTTCTCAAGCTGTACGGTGACGGAGCGTGGTTGTTCAACTTCTTCACGCTCAACCCACGACGTCTGACTATGCCTGAGATCCAGGCTAACATAGACTCTATGTTCCCTGACGATAATGATGGTAACCCTGAGCAAGCACCGTACAATACGGCACTTGCTCGTGTGTATGGGTTGTACACTGTGCTTTATGCATCAGGTGGTGCAGAGTTCATGAACCTGGTTCAAAAGAACACCATAGCTGGCCTTGTTAGACTTAACACGACTAACCAGACGAGTGAGAAAGTTGCCAGGAAAACCTTGACAGCTCTGTTCCATAAACATCCTGTTCTTCTCATCTCGATCATGGGTAGTTCTTACTACTCCAAGCGACTCATAAACGCTAGACTTCGAGGGCTTTTACAGACGCCGAAGAAGTAGAGAAGATCTGATAGAGCTTCTCTATCGTCTTAGGATCAACGATGATGAGTCTTGAGCAGTTCTCATTGAACTCACTAGTGTCTCTTATATCGTTGACGAAGAGGAAGATCCAAGCCATATTGCTTCTACCGCCAAGTTCCTTGACGAAGAAGTCAACAGGACGATACTTGTACTTGACGAGTTCTTCAGGTATGAACGTCTTGGACTTGGAATTCCTCTTGATATACTTCTTGTGATCTCTGACGAACCGATACCACAGAGGATCGTCCGGTCCATACTGCTTCAAATCAGACATGCGATCGCTGAGACTTTGGTTGATTTCCATAGTTGAATCCTCATCTACGGTTTGCACATATATTACTACAATGAGATCATTGAGTGAACGCATACAATGTCGCGTTCCAGTACACGTTGTAACTATAAGTCGTAACTGTCACTAACACTTGATATTCCTAATCATTTTAATCAACAACACCAAGGAGGTTAAGTGGGTAAAATCAAACAAACGAAGGACTCGACTCTGCTGAGTGACTGGCTGACAAGGCCAGAGTATCTCGGTCTACAGAGTCTACTGTCGCCGTTCATCCAGCATAGTTCAGCGCAGAGAAGCATGATGTTCGCTTCCCATGCAGCTCAGTCGATGGTTATCGACGGTGCGGAGCAGGCGAGAGTCATGACGGGCTACGAGAAGCTCGTCGGCAATGAAGAGATAACTAAATGTCGCGTGACTCAGGACATCATCATCCGTAGAGTCATCCCGAAGTTCAACCCGTCGGCGTTCAGCGATGGAACATCCGCGTCTATCCCGAGTTGGACTGTGATCTACACTGGCGAAGATGGACAGGTGCACTCCATGGAGGTATCCACCTACACGTATCTACACGATGGATTCGGGTACTTCAACAAGATGCTCTGCCTCGAAGAAGATAGGCTTTATCCTGGCAATGTCGTCCAGAAGGGAACCAAGCTGACGACGAGTCCCAACCACGATGGTTCTCGCTGGATGATGGGCACCAACGCTAACGTCATCTACATAGGCGAGTGGGGCTGTACTGAGGACGCTTGCGTCATCAGTAGGTCGTTGGCTGAGAAAGGCAAGAACCTGGCCATCTTCCAGACCAAGTTGTCGATAGGTATCGATGACATCCCTCTGGATCTGTATGGTGATGGGACGAACTATAAGTGTTTCCCTGGCATAGGAGAACAGGTTCGCTCCGATGGAGTTCTTATCGGACTTCGTCGTAACAATGAGAGCACATTCGTGTCTGACATGGTTCCTTCTCGACTGAGAGAAACAGAGATCGTTCACGATGAACTCCATAGAGCGCCTCCTGGATCTACAGTCATCGATGTTGACGTGTATGTCAACAAAGAAGCACTGAAGAGGATGAAGGATCGTGACGATTCGATCTACAAGCAGTTCCTGGATTTCCACAAGGCTCAGGATTATTTCTACAACTCTGTTCTTGACACTTATACGAAGCTCTGCACCAAGGATGGTGAGGGACTTCCAGTGTCCCCAGAGTTCAGCAACCTCGTTGTGAAATCAGCATGTCTGTCCAACAACAGGAAGTTCGTCAACAAGACGATCAAACTGTACGACGTTCGTGATGAAGTGGAGTTCATCACAGTCGTTATAACTTATGCGCACAAGCGCGACATCACAGTCGGTTCAAAATTGACCGATAGATATGGCAAACGCCCCGCAAAATGCGGGGACATTACCATCTTAGACCCGAAAGGGTCTCTGACAAAAGACCGAGAATTGACGGGGAACTCCTCAGAGTAACAGATGTTGTTGGTGACAAAGCCAACGCTCTGTGAAAGGACAATCCGCAGCCGAGACTGTTCGACATGCTCCAGAGTCGTTTAGCGTCTTTAGTCTGTGTTGGTACCACACCGACTAACTAGGTCCAGCAACGCCTCGTTATAAAGAGCACTAGAGCAGTAAGGTTCAACGACTACCGAAACAAGTTCGACTAATACTTGTAGTAGGGTACAGCCAAGTGGCTGGAAGTACGGTCCACCTTCAGATGACGTCGATAATGTCTGGTGGTGAAGATATAGTCTGATCTCTATGGAGACATAGAGCCGGGATGAGTTCCCGAGCTGAGAGTAACGAACTCAGTTGAACATAAATGGGCAAAGGTGTCGTCAGTGCGATCTGGGAAGACGAGAACATGCCGGTAGATGATCACGGTGTCCGAGCTGACATCATGATGACTCCACCTTCAGTGATCAACCGCATGAACCCTGCGCAGATGCAGGAGCAGTTCTGGAACAGAGCAGCTCTTGAATGCATGCGTATGGCAAGGAAGAAGTATCTTAACGCGGATCTGAATGAACAACGTGATTGGGAGAACGATCCGTTGTTCAACAAGAACTACAAGGAGATCTACAAGTTTATCGTGGATTTCTTCCATGAGTTCAGACCTGCGTATGCTAAGTTCATAGCCGAATGTCATCAGGCAGATGATCTCGTCAAGGCGTTCGTTATCGGATGTCTGTATGAGGGACTCTATCTGATCAATGGATTCCGTGAACCGAATACTCCTGAGGATGTCCTGAGGGTCGCGAAGAAGTATGGAGTAACCAAGACTCCAGTGACTTATCGTGTCCAGAACAAGGATACTGGAGAGTGGAGGACTATCAGAACTGTGTCTCCGATGCTGATCGGAAGCAAGTATCTGCTGACACTCAACAAGATCCCGGCGAGCATCATCAGCGCAGTTGCAGTCAGTCATGTGTCGCAGCACGAAACACCGATCAAACCCAAGAGCAAGCACATCAAGTCACAGAATGTGATCGGGCTTACTCCTCAGAAGTTCGGTGAAGACGAGACTTGCATCCTGAACATGTCGATAGGTCCAGCAGCAGTTGCAAGACTGTATGGAACTTATGCGACCTCTCCCGAATGCGTCAAGAAACTGTCGGAGAAACTCCTCAAGGATCCGTTCCCGTCAGCCATGCCGTGTTTGGAGATGACGACTCAGGATGTCATCGATCGTAACATCAACGTATCGCTGCTGACTCACATGCTTGGCGTTATCGGTTACGATGTAACGGCTAATGTCAAGAAAGAACCGACTAACACGTAGTGATGTCATGGAGGGATGTAGAGCAACTCAACGCTCTACATCCCTCTGGGTTTTATTTTAGTGAATCAGTCCATAGCATACCAACTATCTTCATTATGAGTTATGCACCAGAGCCTGCAATAGACTCGCTGTCGTAAGACGTGCTAACGGATGCATCTCGTCAGAGGATGATAGAGAAAGGAAACTACAATACATGCAGACTACTAGACAGAATCTAGGTACATTCACTCCAGACCAACTGTCCAAGTGGAACGTCATCGACAGCATCGTCAACACGAATGCCGATGTTAACATCCAGTTGAATGACGGCAATGTCGTTACACTGCCAGTACAATTGGCCATCTACAATGGCTTTCTTTGGAGTATTTGGCTCCAGTTTGACAAACCTGTCAACATAGATCGTGTCTACTTCCCGGATAGGATCGTGGACAAGGAGACGAACATCATCTCCTACAGTCTTACATCCGATACTGTGTTCGACCGCCTATGTGAAATTTACAACGAACTTATACTGAAGTACAATGTGGAACCTTACATGAACGTTGTGGCAGCAGTGTTCAAGTGCATCCAGAGGTTCTCCATCTTCGCAGATGTCTATACTCGTCCGTTCCAGTCAACTCTCGACCTTATCGGATTGAGTGAATTGTGCGTTCAGCCTAAGTTCAAGGAGATCGCCGATCGTAAGCTCGACTGCTCACATGGTACAAAATACGCCGAGAAACAGTTCGAGAAGATGACGAACGACATGATGAAACTGATCGCCAACCCAGTGGCATTGAATCCCAATCCGATCTTGATGTTCACTAGGACCAAGCTACTCAAGCGTAACCAGGTTCCTCAGATGTTCGGTGCTTATGGAACTCGTTCCGACATCACCGACGAGATGAAGAAACATGCGATCAGTGAGTCTGCTATGTCTGGGTTGAAGTCAGTGGCTGACTATGGCATCGAAGTACTGTCTGCTCGCAAGTCGGCAGTCTTCAATAACAGTGTCATTCAGAAAGCTCAGTACTTCGCTCGTCGCATGAGGCTCGGTGCCTCCAAGCAGAACAAGCTGTATCTTGGATCCTGTGGATCTGAAGTGACGCTTCCGTTCGTCATAAGGAGCAAGTTCAAGAACAACTTCCTGGGCAAGTTCGTTAAGGTGGATGACTCCACCAGACACTTGCTCAAGGAGCGCAAATGGCCACAGTATCCGAACGATGATTCAGTGGAGCTCACCAAGAGCAACATTGACTTGTTCGTAGATCGTGAGATCCAGATGTGGTCGCCGTTCGGTTGTCGTTATACTGACGGCGTGTGTGAGCACTGTGCAGGTTACATGCATCAGAAGCTGCATGCTTATATCCCGGAAGATATCTGGCTAGGCGTGTTCTTGTCGACGTTCGTGGTG
>OCTW011597194.1_pt1 | contig 32116 bp, 17 predicted proteins | sample 1539671 | NCBI WGS metagenome assembly OCTW01 (sample SAMN02144230, study PRJEB22623) | gut metagenome | biome: sheep rumen | host: Ovis aries | place: New Zealand | reverse complement strand
CTGGGGCATGCGGATGTCCAGGGTGATGAAGTCAAACTGAGCGGTATAGTCCACCAGGAACATCTCCGGATCCTGATAGACCGTGATGGAGTAGGTCTCCGGATTCTCCGTGAAAAAGCGCTCGATATGCCTCTTCAGCAGGGCGCACTGGTCCTCCCGGTCGTCCACAATCGCGATCCTGATCATTTCTGCGTGCCTCCGGATTCCGAACCGCCGCGGGCGGATTCTTCTCTTGTCTGGTACGCAGATTATAGCACTCCGGCGCAACGGGTGTCAATCGAAACCGCGGGGGAGGACAAAGGAAGGGCTGCCGCACCGGTGAGGATACGGCAGCCGGGGGAAGAAAGGGGGAATTACTCGACGGTGACTTCCACGTACTCCATCTCGTCCTCGTCATAGACGCGATAGGTCAGCACCTTGGACTCTTCCCAGGTCAGGGCCGCGTCGGTCTCGATCTCCAGGTAGTCGATGTAGCAGGAGTCCACGGTGGCCTTCAGGGTGAAGACGTTCTCGCCGGCCTTCAGGGTCACGGTGCCGAAGTCAGCCACCACGAAGCTGGCGGGATCCAGCACGGTGTTCTCGTCGTCGACAGCGATCTCCTTGGCATCGGCCTTGTTCACCACGGACTCGCTGGCCAGGGCTTCGCCGTTGAGCATCAGCGGATAGCCTTCGCCGGCCTTGGTGTCGCGATAGTCATGGTTGAAGCTGGCATCGAAGCCCCAGCCGGGACCCACGCACAGCTTGATGTGGGCTTCCGCTTCCTTGTCGGAGACGATGGTGAAGGTGATCTCGGGAATGTCGTCGTCATTGCCCTCGTTGTACAGGCCGGTCACAGCATAGCCGTTGGAGTAGCCTTCATACTTGGTCAGCATGCACTTGTTGGAAGCGCCGAAGAACACGCTGATCAGGCCGGGCACGGAACCGGTCACAGTGCCGTATTCCGCCTCGAAGCGGAAGGTCTCGGCGTTCACGGCAGCCAGGCTGAACACCAGGCAGAGGGTGAGAATCAGGGCGAACAGTTTCTTCATGGGTGGGTCTCCTTTCTTTCTTCGAGGGGTTTTCCCCCTTGCTGACTTGATGATAGCCGTCCGGCGGCCTGCCTTCAATGGTTTCAGCATAAATCCGGATTCTGCAACATATTTCAGGCGGCGTCCCGGTTCCGGCGGACCCGGCGGACAGCCAGGACCATGCCGCCCAGGATCAGCACGCCCAGGACCGCGTCCGCGGCATACAGCCAGGTCTTCCAGGGCGGGGTCAGCATGCGCACCTTGGTGTACTGGCTGACGCCGTTCATGGCGCTGGTCTCCAGCAGGGTGTAGAGGATGTTCTTGGAAGCCTGGCGCAGGGCGTGCACCTTGGTGGGGTTCGTGGCGGCGTCGGGCATGGTGTAGATGCCGTCGGCGGTGTTCAGCCACAGGTCGCAGCCAGCCTGGATGCCGGCGTCGATGAGCATGTACTTGGGATAGGCGCTGGCGTAGTCGGTGACGACAACGCCCTTGAAGCCCCACTCGCCGCGCAGTACGTTGGTCAGCAGGCCCTTGTTCAGGCCGCACCAGTACGGACCCAGGCAGTCGAAGGCGGCCATCATGCCGCGGCAGTCCGCCTCGCGCACAGCGATCTCAAAGGGCAGCAGGTAGATGTGGCGCATGGCCTGCTCATTGGCAAATTCGGTGATGCCGTAGCGGTCCACCTCCTGGTCGTTGAGCACCAGATGCTTCATGTAGGCGTACATGCCCTTGGTCTGCAGGCCTTCCACCTCCGCAGCGCAGATCTTGCCGGTGAGGAAGCCGTCCTCGGAAATGTACTCAAAGTTACGGCCGCCGTAGGGGGTGCGGTGGATGCCCGCGCCCGGCGCGTACCAGCCCTGGTAGCCGCTGGTCAGGCCGTCCTCGCCGATGGCCGCGCCCACCCGGTTCATCAGCTCCGCGTTCCAGGTGCAGCCCTCGATGGTGCCGGCAGGCATGTTGATGCAGCGGGCGCCGCTGTCGCCGTTGCCGCCCAAGGTGGAGGAGATGCCCGCAGGACCGTCGATGTCCTTGGAATAGGGCTTCACGATGTCTGAGATGGCGAGGGTCTGCCACCCGCCCATGGCTACCATCTGGTTCATCTCGTCCGGCTCCAGGTTGTCCAGCAGCTGCTCCCACAGGGGATCGTCATAGGACTTGCCCTTCAGGTCCAGCAGGCTCACGCCGTTGTGCGCGTCGGTTGCGGGCATCTTCAGGGACGGGTCGTCCTGATAGGGGTTGGAGGCGATCAGGGCCGCCAGCTCATCGGAGACCGCCCATTTCCGGTTGGCATAGGGCTTGGGGAAGGTGCCCTCCCAGTCGCTGCGGGAGAGGTATTTGAACTCCTGGTCGTAGGCGGTCAGGTCGGCGGAGTCGAACTGGTTGCGGATGGTCTCGCCGGTGCTGCCGTCGTGGTTCACCGTGGCGGAATAGACGGCGCTGTCCTGCTGCGCCACCGGGTTTGCAAACACCATGCTGCCCTTCGCTGCGGTGGTGTTCGGGATCACGCACAGGCTGTCCGCCGGCAGGCCGGCCTTTTCGGTCAGCACGTTGTTCACCGCCTGATGGGCGTCCTGGGCAGCGGTGAAGTAGTAGGTGCCGACCTCGAGAATGTAGCCGCCGATGCCGCGGGCGTCGTAGGCGCGGCGGTATTCCTTGGGCACGGAGATGGCCACGGTCTCGGACGCGCCGGGCTGGATCAGCTGCGTCTTGGCGAAGCCCACCAGCTCCACGGAGGCCTTCTCAATGCCATTGGCGACGTCATAGTCCGTGTAGGGGGACTGCATGTAGAGCTGCACCACGTCCTTGCCGGCCACGGCGCCGGTGTTGGTGACCTTCACCGTGAACTCGAAGGTGTTTTCCTTCTCCTCAGCCGTGAAATCGGACCACTCGAAGCCGGAATAGGACAGGCCGTAGCCGAAGGGGTACTGCACCTGGGCCGCGTAGTCGAAGGCGCCGGTCTTCTCCCGGCCCAGCACCGCGTCCTCATAGCGGGTCTCATAGTAGCGGTAGCCCACGTAGATCCCCTCGGCGTAGACCACATAGCTGGCCTTGTTGCCCTCGAACTTGCCGTAGGTCTCGTTGCTCATCTTGCTGCGCTTGAAGTTCTGCACAGCGGGTGCGGAGAGGGAATCATAGGCGAAGGTGTCCGTGAGCCGTCCGGAGGGGTTCACCGCGCCGGAGAGTACCGCCGGCACCGCGTCGATGCCCGTGGAGCCGAAGTAGCCCACCAGCAGGCAGCCCTTCACATGGGGATAATCGTTCAGCGCGCCCAGCTCCATGGGATTGCAGCTGTTCAGCAGCACGACCACCGTGTCGAAGCGGTCGTTGACATACTGGAGCAGCTCCTTCTCCTGGTTGGAGAGCTGGAGCATGGTGCCGCCCTCGTCCCGCTCGGAGGTAGAGAGATCGATGCCCTCCTGACCCTCCCGGGTGAGCACCACCACGGCCGCGTCGCCGTAGTCCGCAAAGCTGGCCTCCACGTCCGCCGGGATCTGGGAGACGGGCATCTCGTTGACGTTCTTCTTGTCCCGGACATACGTTTTGCTGTTGGCCGCGTAGAGGTCCCACAGCTTGCCGTTGACCGTGAAGCCGGCGTCCTCAAAGGCAGCCTTCAGGGTCTTGCAGGAGGAGGCGTCGACAGAGCCGGAGCCGCCGCCGCCGTAGAGGATGTTCACGGAGGACACGGAGAAGAGGCTGATGTTCTTCCCCTGCAGGGGCAGCGCCTGATCCTCGTTCTTCAGCAGCACGATGCCCTCGGCCTCCACCTCGGCGCACAGGGCGGCATCGTGGGCATCGCGGGCGGCCAGGTCATAGCCGCTCAGCTTTCCGTCGGCGTCATACTGGGAATAGTCGCTCTTCACATACTCCAGGTCCAGCTTGCCCCGGAGGTTTGCCGGGGTTTCGTCCACCGTCTCAAAGATAGCCTGGTTGAGGAAGATGCTGATGATGCTGGCATACTGGTTCAGCATCACATTGGCCACGATGACCACCACCGCCAGCACCGCCAGCAGGGGGAAGACAATGGCTGAGAAGGTTTTGTTGGACATTCTCTTTTTCTTCTGTTCCATTGTACCCTCTCCTTACTTGGTGAAGAACACGTTCAGCACATTGTACAGATCCACGATCCAGCCGTTGTAGGCGTGGCCCTTCCCGGGCTTGTTCACCAGGATACAGTTGTCGCCCGCGGCAAGGTTCTCGCCCTCCTGCAGGAAGTTCGCGCCTTTCGCCAGGATGATGGCATAGCCCGCTACATGGTCCTGCTCTGCGCTGTCCTTGGTGCCGGTGCCATTGTACCAGTAGTTGATAGGATAGTCCGCGAAGACGCCGTTCTTGGCGTCCAGCAGCCGCTGGGCAGCGCCGTCCCGGTCCACGTCGTCGCCGGGGCCCGCGAAGCCGGAGAAGTTTCCGATCCAGCTGATGTAGTCCACGCAGCCGCCCCAGATGGCTTCAAAGCCGGTCATGGAGCCCATGGAGAGGCCCGCGTAGGCCCGGTGATCCCGGGTGGCGATCAGGTTTTCCGGGCTCACGTCGCCGTGCGCATAAGTGGCGTACTTCGCCTCCACCATGGGAATGATGTCATTCTTCATCTCATACCGGAAGCGCGCGAGGTCCTGCGTTTTGTTGTAATTGTTGTAGAAGGTGGGCGTCACGATGATCACATCGCCGCAGGTGCCGGCCGCGATCATGTTGTCCACCACATTGACGGTGTACTTCTGCTGGGCCTTGGACCACTTGGCGCCGCCCTCGGCGTACTCCGCCATGCCGAACCAGTAGCCCTCGTTGTCTCCGCCGCCGTGCATGAGGTAGAGAATGTTGTACTCCTTGCCGGCATCATAGCCGTAGGGCGTGTAGACGTACAGCGTCGCGGCGATCTCCTCGCCGGGGTTGCCGTTCTCATCGTAGACGTAGGTGGTGTAGGTCTCCTTCGTCACGGTGCCGGCCTGCTCGCAGGCCTTCTTGATGCCCTTGGGCAGGTCATAGACGAAGCGCTCGAAGGGGCTTTCCTCGTCCTCCGCGCAGGCCGCGGGAACCAGGCCGAGCAGGGTCACAGCCGCCAGAAGCAGCGCCAGGGTGCGAATCCATTTCCTCATGGTGAAATCCTCCTTCACTGTCGTGGAGTTTCAGGTTGATTTCAGTATATGGCCGGCGCGGAGCCATGCAAGCATTCAAGCGTATCTCCCTTTTCTGCAACATATTTTCGATGAGGAGCATACGAAGATCCCCGGATGCGGGCATGGCGCTCCGGGGCAGCGGATGAAACCCGGGGGTTCTTCACACAGGGCAGCATGTCCCCAAGCACCTCTGAGCGCAAAACCTCCCGCGGCGATAAGAAGGACGGTCACCATGCGCACAGGATCATGAAGACAGCGCACAACAGGCAGAAGCGGATAATGTCGCCCCGTGTCGCCCTCATGTCGCCCAATATCGCCTTGATGTCGTCTACATGCCGCCCTCTTGACGTGGTATCATGCAGCATGGAAACCTGGCCCCAAGGGATTTGGTCACGACAGGCCCCCACTTGGCCAGTTGTAGCCCCCACTTGGTAAGTTGACAGTCGGGACATCATGGTCTATCATGTAGACTGTCGGGATATATGAGCACTGGCAAGCGCGCTGGTGCTTTTCTTTTGCCCCTGTGACCGAAAGGAGGATCAATGATGGAATCCCATAACAAGCGCACCATACACTACAGCTTCAAAGCATCGGAAACGGAGTCCGACCGTATCCGGGAGAAGATGAAGGCGGCCGGAATCAACAACCAGTCGGCCTACATCCGGACGATGGCGCTGAATGGCTATGTGCTGAAGCTGGATCTGCCGGAGCTGCACCAGGCTGTCCGGCTGCTGGGCAGCCTCAGCAACAACGTCAATCAGATTGCCCGCCGGATGAACGAACACGGCAGCCTCTACGATACGGAGCTGGACGAAATCGTGGACAAACAGAATCAGATCCTCGACGTGATGAATCAGATTCTCTCCCGGCTCAACCCCATCGGCGGGTGAAGACCTGTCCCACCATATTCATGTTTGCGGCGGTTTGCTGATCACAAGCCGTCGCTTTTTGATGCACAGGAGGAGCCATGGCAACCACAAGAATCATGTCCATCCATGTCAACAAGGGAAAAACCGCAGCGCAGTGCATCGGCGAACGGCTGGATTACATCATGAATCCGGACAAAACCGACGGAAGACGATGGGTTTCATCGCACGGCTGCTCACCGGAAACTGCGGCGGACGAGTTCATGCTGTACCGGCAGCAATACCGGATAATCACCGGACGCACACAGAAAAGTGAAGTGATCGCCTATCATATCCGTCAGGCTTTCCTGCCCGGAGAGATCACGCCGGAGCTGGCAAACAGAATCGGTAGGGCGCTGGCCTCCCAGCTGACGGGGAATCAGAATGCTTTCGTTGTCGCGACACACACCGACAAGCATCATGTCCACAATCACATCATCATCTGTTCCACTGCCATGGATTGCCGGCGAAAATACCGGGACGTGAAATTCTCCCGGAAGGATGTGGCGCAGCTGAGTGATGCGCTGTGCCGGGAACACGGGCTGACCGTCGTGACCGATCCGCAGGATCGAGCCGTCAGCTATGACAGGTGGCAGGGAAATCAGCGAAAACTCACCAGCCGGGATCATCTGCGAATGATGATCGATGCCGCGCTGCGTTTGCAGCCGGACGGCTTTGACGCGCTGATGCAGATGCTGGAAGACGCCGGCTGCCTCATCAAGCGCGGTGCGCAGATCAGCATCAGGCCGCCGGAGGGGAAACGGTATATCCGCCTTGACACGCTTGGCCCGGAATACGATGAGGCCGCTTTGCGCCGGACGCTGAACGGCGATCATGTCCATATTCCGAAGGTTCCCCGGGGCGATTACAACGAAAGCCAGGTGAAGCTGCTGGTGGATATCGAGGCAAAACTCCGTTCCGGTCAAGTCAGGAGCGCGGGCTATATGGTATGGGCAGAGCGGAACAATATCGACGCAATGGCTCAGACCGTCATCTATCTGAAGGAACATGGCATCGGCTCCCTTGATGAGCTGAATGATCGCATCGCAAAAATGCAGACTGCTCAGCGGTTACAGAGATCCGCTGTCCGGAATGCCCAAAGCCGGATGAAGGAGATCAATCAGCTTCGCAAAGCGATCCGGGACTACAGACGGACGAAAGACACTTATCCCCAATTCCGCGAGTCCGGCTGGTCGTCAGAATTCTATGAAGCCCATCGGCAGGAGATCGAAGATTTCAAAAGCGCTCAGGCTGTCTACTCGATGCATGAGGGAAGAATGCCCACCCTGACAGAGCTGTCAGTGGAATATGACCGTCTCAAGGAACAGATCCGTGCCGAAAAGACCGCATTGGAGGAGATGAAACCGAGCATTACAGCGCTGAAGCGTACTCGGCACAATTGCGATTTGCTTCTTCGGGACAGCCCTCCAAAGCACAGAACACATCGCCGGGGAGAACAGGAAGAACGGTGAAGCATCCTGTAACCACAGCGCTTGCGCTGGCAAAAGGGGCTTGGGGGCCATGCTCCCCAACAAGCAAAGTGCAAAAGGTAGCACCTTTGCCCTGCTTGCTGCTTTTATTCCGAATTCGGAATAACAAAGCTCTGAATCTGTCCGGTTGGCAAAGCCGCCGGATGTCGTACCCCTTGGCGAATACAAGGCAAGCTGTCAAAGAAGGTTGAGAGAGCATCAGCATTGCCTGCTGGTGCTTTTCTTCTTTCACCTTTGGCACAACCTCCAGGTCCATCCGCACAGGCCGATCCCCTGCGCGTTCACATACAGCCGTCCTGCGTCATGCCGTCGCGAAGCATGATCCGAACGCAGGGCGGCATTCTTTTTCCCGCCTGAGTGATCGGACACGCAGCGGGTTTTCTCTTTTTCACGCAACGACCCATACGAACAGGAGGATCCCATTGAGAAACCTTTTCACCACAGTGAAGGCGGCAGTCACCACGAGACAGGCCGCCGAGCATTACGGGCTGAAGGTCAGCCGAACCGGCATGACCTGCTGTCCCTTCCACGATGACCGTCATCCGTCCATGAAGGTGGATGAGCGGTACTACTGCTTTGGGTGCCATGAGACCGGCGACGTGATCGATTTCACCGCCAGGCTCTTCGGACTCACCGCCTATGAAGCCGCACAGAAACTCGCCGGTGATTTTCACATTGATCCCAACACTCCCGCTCCGGCCGCTGCCTCTTCTCTCCGGAGGCAGCTGGTCCGGCAGCGGGACATCGAAGCCCACTGCGTCCGGGTATTGGTGGATTATGAGTGCTTTCTGAAGAGACAGAAAGAGAGATTCGCCCCATTCATCACGGATGAGACCTGGGATGATCGCTTCGTGAAGGCTTGCCACGCCCTGCCCATTATCGGGTATCACCTGGACTGCCTGTATTCCCCTGACCCGGACATGCGGAGGGAAACCGCGGAGGACCTGACCCGGGATGGAACCATCCGGCGGATGGATAATGAACTTCATCAAGAGGAGAAGGAGGTGACCGGCTATGGCAAAGACCCCGGGTATGCTGCCTGACAACTGTCCCGCCTGGTATAACGGGAAAACCATCAACGAAGCTGTCTTCTGCCAGGACTTCCTGGCTCAGTACAAGCTGGCCCATACCGAGAACGCTTTCTTCACCCCCGAGGGACGTATCACCGATGAGTCCCAGTTGAAGGAGCAGATCTTCCGGCTGCTGGAACCCTATGCCACCACCAGCGTTACCAAGAAGATCGCAAACATCATCGAGCTGCTGAAAATCACGGCCCGCACGGATGAACTCCTGCCGCAGACCGATCGGATCCACCTCGCCAACGGCACACTTTTCCTGGACGGGCAGTTTACTCCTGAGAAGAACCGGATTGTCCGCAGCAGACTGCCTGTTTGCTACAACCCGCTTGCCGCACCGCCCGAGAGATGGCTGGCCTTCCTGAATCAGCTGCTCTACCCGGAGGACATCGTCACCCTGCAGGAGTTCATCGGCTACAGCCTGATCCCCTGCAACAAAGGCCAGCGGATGATGGTCATCAAGGGCAACGGCGGCGAGGGCAAGAGCCAGATCGGCGCTGTCCTCTCCCGGATGCTCGGCTCCAATGCCAAGGACGGCAGTGTCGGAAAGATCTCCGAGAACCAGTTTGCCCGGGCGGACCTGGAGCACTGTCTGCTGATGATCGACGACGACATGCGGATGGAAGCTCTGAAACAGACCAACTATGTGAAATCCCTGGTAACGGCCCAGGGAAAGATGGACCTGGAAAAGAAGGGCAAGCAGAGCTATCAGGGCTGGATGTACGCCCGGATCCTTGCCTTCTCCAACGGCGATCTGCAGTCCCTCTACGACCGGAGTGACGGCTTCTATCGCCGGCAGCTGATCCTGACCACGAAGGAGAAGCCGGCAGGCAGGCACGACGATCCCGATCTGGCGGAAAAGCTGTGCGCCGAGCTGGAAGGCATCTTCCTCTGGGCCTTCGAGGGGCTGAAACGCCTGGCAGCCCACAGCTTCCACTTCACCGAGAGTGAGCGGGCAAGGTCCAACCGGGAGGTCGTGAAGCTGGACGCTAACAACGTCATCGCGTTCCTGGATTCCACCGGCTACATTCGCTTCGATCCCGGCCTCTCCATCAGCTCCAAGGAGCTATACCAGGTGTACTGCATCTGGTGTGAGGAGAACGCCTGGGTACCCATCAAGCCCCGGAGCTTCAGCGATTTCCTGGTGGCCAACCAGAAGAAGTACGGCATCGAGCACAACAACAACCAGACCAACGCCGCAGGCCGCCGGGTGCGCGGCTTCAAGGGCATCGGTGCCGTGATCCATCTCCCCATGGAGACCGTCGACCACTGGCAGAAGGCCTGGCCTGCCGACAATCCCTTCTGAAAAACACATAGAGTGGGAATACAGGCAAATCTCTGCGTACATACGTACCAGCGTACCAACCGATCCGGTACAGATGTACGTATGTACGCAGCAAATCACACAATACCCCATATATACATTTCTGAAAGGACTGATACCCATCGCACAACCCGTTTATACCATCATGGGATTCGTCAGATACAGGCTGAAGTGGATACCGCGGAAAGAAGGTGATCCGATTTGATCTACGAGAACGCCTCGGAACAGGCTGCCTTTGACCGCTGGGTGGATGTGATGGCAGAACTGCTTCTGAAGTACGGCCCCGCTTGTCTCAAAACATTGAACGAAAGCGATATGCCCGCTGCTGTGAGTGACAGCATACTTTCACATGAACAGGATGATCCCTTGGAAGATACTCTGATGGCCGCATAATGATCTTTTGCACTAGCACCTCACAGACCGCCGGGACTGCCAGAACGCGGAGAGGCTCATGGCATATCTGGCAGAGTGAATAAAGAAGGACGGCTGCCGCATTGCACACGGCAGCCGTTCAAGCCGCGGATAGGCTCCCTTGTCGTCTTGGTCCCGTACTCCGTCAGCCGGCGGACGCATAGCTGTGCAGGCCGGGCAGCAGCAGATTGACGCCGGCAAACGTGAACAGCACCAGCACCAGCGCGACGATGGCCAGAATAGCCATGCGCTTCCCCTGCCACTTCAAGCGGAGCCGCTGGTGCAGGTAGATGGCATAGAAGATCCAGGTGATCAGCGCCCAGGTCTCCTTCGGGTCCCAGCTCCACCAGCTGCTCCAGGCCTGTTCAGCCCAGATGGCGCCGGAGAAGATCACCACCGTCAGCAGCAGAAAGCCGAGGCAGATCAGGCGGTATCCCATGTAATCCAACTGCTTCATGCCGGGCTCCGTCTCCTCCGTGCCCCGCCGGAGCTTCGCCAGATAGCTGACCCCCAGCCCGCCTGCGATGGCGAAGGCCGCATAGGAGAAGGCCGCGGAGCCGATGTGCAGGGCAAACCAGGTGGAACGCAGGGCGGGCATCAGTTCCTTGATGTCCCGGGGCTGGAAGGCAGCATAGCTGAGGATCAGGAAGGCCGCGGGAGCCGCTGCCGTCAGGATCCCCTCCTGCCCCAGACGGTGCCGGAGCAGGAAGCCCAGCACCACTGCAGCCCAGGCAAAACCGGAGGCAAACTCGAACTGGTTGGCCAAGGGCAGGCGACCCGCGGCGATGCCCCGCCATACGGTGAACGCGGTATGGGCGGCGAATCCGGCCAGCAGGACCAGCCGGGCCGCCGTGTGCAGAGCCGGCTTCTTCATGGCGGCCGCGGTGAACTGCAGCACGGTGGCGGCAAAATACAGGATCAGCGCGGCAAAAAGCAGTATGTTCATGGATTTCCTCCTGAAGCATTTTCGCCCTGCAGGGCGGCCTGCAGGCTGATGAGCAGGCCCTCCTGGGATTTGGGAGAGCGGATGGCATAGCCGTCCTCCTCCACCCGGACGCACACAGGCGTCGCAAAGAAGCACAGGTACAACGCCGCCACCATCAGCGCGAAGCCGAAGTACAGGCAGCCGTAGAGCACCGGCGACAGTCGCTTGATGCGGAGGCCCGGATACTCCGCCGGATCCAGGAAGGTGAAGCTGTGTTCGCCGATCTGCAGCGTCTCCCCGGGAAAGACCAGCACAGAGGCGGCACTCCCGTCGACGATGGACTGCACATCGTACACCGGATCCACATATCCCCTGGAGGTGCTGGTGATCAGGGTGTAGGATCCGTCCTCCTCCTGAAGGAAGCCCGGGTAAAGCGCCCGGTAGTACACGCCGTTCCGGCCGTCGATGGAGAGGAAGCAGGGCTCCATGAGGTACATGATCTCCTCGGCCCCGTTGTCACTGTTGCGGATCTGCACCCGTCCAGCCGTCCCGTAGGTCTGCTGATAGATCTTGTAGCCCCGGAAGCGCAGAGGCTCATTGACCCGGATCTCCTGCTCCTTCACTTCCCTGCCGTCCGGGGCGGCGGCCCGCAGCCGGCTGGCATAGTCCAGGCGGCCGGTTTCATCCTCGATATGGAAGGAAAGACAGGTGATGACGGTGCCGTCCTCCAGCGTCAGGCTCTCGCCGGGCATCACAGTCCGGTCCTGCACCTGCGGGGTCATCAGCACCAGGGAGCCGAAGAGCAGTATCACCAGGATGGACAGATGCACCAGGAAGGAGCCGTAGACGCCGGCGCCGTTCTTGTGCCAGAGGCTTCCATCCTGCCGGAAGCGGTTCCGGCGCAGGACTTCCCGCACATGCTCAGCCTGACCGGCCGCCAGCGGCTGATCCGGCTCCGCTGTCCGGGTCTGCTCTTTCAGACCGGCAAAGGCCCGCCTGGCCACCGGAAAGCGGAGGATGGAGCAGAGGATCAGGTTGCCGCAGAGCAAAATCTCCAGCAGGATGAAATACCAGGCATGAAAAATGTCTGTCAGGCCCAGGGTTTTCAGCGTGACCGCCGCGTAAGCGCCGTAGGACCGTACATAGGTCATGTCCTGCTCCCCCTGGGGGATCAAGGAGCCGGCCAGAGAGCAGAGCATGACCAGCACCAGCAGGATCATGCCGAAACGCATGGAGCGCAGAAAAGAAAAGACCTTTTTCAAGCGGTCACCTCCCGGCAAACGTGGTAAGGAAAGCGCCGAAGGACGAACGCTGTCGCCCTCCGGCGCTTGGGATCCACAGGCTTTACTCGCCCAGGCCGTCCAGCAGCATCAGGGCCACGTCGATGAAGCCTTCCGCCCTGTCCAGGCACTTGGTTGTCAGGCGGGAGTTGTGCGCGCCGTCGCTGTTCTCCACGAACACGAAGTCCCAGTACCACTGGCCTTTGCGGTTCAGGGCGCGGATGTCCGCCAGCTGTTCGTCCGTGTATTTGCCGGAAGCCACGGCGTCCGCCAGCCGGTTGGTCAGGGTCTCCAGCTTGACGCCCACGTCGTTCGTACGGGTCTTGACGGGCTCCTGAACGCCCCGGACAAAACCGGCCAGATCCACATGGCAGCCCGCGCAGGTGGCCTGAATGGTCTCACTTTCCAGCGGGCTGACATACTTGTGGCTCAGGTACGTCTTGCCGTCCGCGCCGGTCTCCTTGGCCATGTGGCAGTCCGCACAGGTGAACATGCCGGCATGTACGCTGCCCGCTCCCATATAAGTCTCAAATTCGGGATGCTGGGCTTTCAGTTGCTGCACGCCGGTGCGGGGATTGGTGTAGTCGGAGAAGCCGATGCCCTCGTAGTAATCGTAGATCGCGTCGGGGTCCATTCCTGCCAGGCTCTGGTAAGGCAGGGTGGTCATCTTCCCGTCCGGCGCGAAGTAGTACTCCACATGGCACTGGGCGCAGGACAGGGTTTCTGCCTTCACGCTGCCGAAGTCGTCCCCCACCGCATCCGCCAGATAGGTGTGCGTCACAGTGATCTGCCCGCCGGGGGTATTGGCGTGGCAGGTGAAGCAGCCCACGTCCTCAAAGCTGGCGCCATTCAGGTCACCAAAGGGGATGCTGTAGGCGCTGTCCCCGTCGTTCAGGGTCAGCACCGTGAAGTCGGCGGTCTTGCAGGTGAAGCAGTTGGCCAGGGCATGGGGGCGGCCCGTGGCCATCAGGTCACTGACACAGTAGTAGTGGCCCCGGGCGCTGCCATAATACCTGGCAAAACCGTAGTCTTCGTAGATGGTTTTGATGAAGGGATACTCCTCGGTGTACTCCACCACCTCGGCATTCTCGGCGTTGGCCTCGTAGCTGGCATACACTTCCGGGAAGGTCTCCGCCCACTGGGACGCCGGGATCACCGTGATGCCCGTGCCCTTCTCAGCCACGGCAGCCGGGGTGTCCGCGCAGGCCAGGGACGCCGCGCAGAGCAATAACACAGCCAGCAGCAGAGCCAAACACAGCTTTCTCATGTTCATCTCCTCCGTTTCCCGCATGACTGATCTTCCTGCAAACAGTATACCACAGAACACCGGAGAAGACAAGTGAAAAACTTCATCAAGACAGTCAGAAAGAGCATCATGGTGCTTTCACAGGCCCGGTGTATTTCCTTGGACGAGATTTCATGGTCGATTGATTATATCTTGTAAAATGTCCGAATCCGCATTGCACAGATCTGTTTGGCATGATAGAATACAGATGCAGGCGGATTCGGACGATTTTTGTTTCACCATTCTCTTTGATAAACCCATCGGGGCGAGGGGATTGGCACCCCTGCAACAGACTGTGCATCAGAAGGAGCCACACAATGAAACCAAAGACCCGCTGCTACATCTACACCCGTGTTTCCACCGCCATGCAGGTCGACGGATTCAGCCTGGAGGCGCAGAAGGAGAAACTGCGGAGCTTTGCCGCGTTTCAGGAGATGGAAATTGCCGGCGAATACTGCGACGAAGGCTTTTCCGGAAAGAACATCCAGGGCCGGCTTGCCTTCCGACAGATGCTGCAGGACATAGAAGCCCGGAAGGATGGGATCAGCTATGTTCTTGTTTTCAAGCTGTCCCGCTTTGGACGGAATGCAGCGGATGTGCTGAATTCCCTGCAGCTGATGCAGGATTATGGCGTCAATCTCATTTGCGTGGAAGACGGCATCGATTCTTCAAAGGACGCGGGCAAGCTGATTATCTCTGTTCTCTCTGCTGTGGCGGAAATCGAACGGGAGAATATCCGCACCCAAACCATAGCAGGCCGGGAGCAGAAAGCACGGGAAGGCAAATGGAACGGCGGCTTTGCGCCTTATGGCTATATGCTGGTGGACGGCCAGCTCCTCATCAACGAGGAGGAAGCTGAGGTCATCCGGATCATCTATGACAAGTATATCCATTCCAACGGCGGCGCGGGAGCGGTCGCCGAATACCTGAACACACACGGCTACAAGAAGATCACCCGCCAGAATGGCATGATGCCTGCGTTCTCAGCGCCTTTTGTGGTGGATGTGCTGGACAATCCGATCTACATGGGCAAAATCGCCTATGGCCGCAGGCGTTCTGAGAAGAAAGTCGGCACCCGCAACGAGATGCACGTGGTGGTTCAGAGCAATTTCCCCATCTACGAAGGGCAGCACGAGGCCATCGTATCGGAAGAAACCTGGCAGCTGGCCCATGAGAAGCGTCAGAAATCGGCCTTCGTGCGGGAGAAGATTCACGATATCAACCATGCCCATGTGCTGTCCGGCATCCTCCGCTGCCCGGACTGCGGCAAGGGTATGTACGGCAATGTCTCCACGCCCCACAAGAAGGACAACAAGATTCGGCATTACTACTACTGCAAAAACACGATCAAAAAGACCGGTCATGCCTGCAGCTTTCGGACCAACCTGGATCAGGAAGAGATCAACCGTCAGGTCGCCGCGGTGATTTCCGCCATGGTGAGTCAGCCGGGTTTTGTGGAGGCTATCAAGGCAAAGATCGGGACAACCGTGGATACGGTGGACCTTGAAAAGAAGCTCGCGGCTTTGGAAACCCAGCGCCATCAGGCAGAGGGTGTCAAGGCCCGGCTCGAGCGTCAGATGGACAGCATTCCGGTGGATGACGCGCACTACGAGCAGAAGATCGCGGATCTTCAGCGCCGGTATGACGATCAGTATGATATCCTGGCCGAGATTGCCGCCCAGCAGGATGAGGTAAACGAGCAGCTTCAGCTGATCCGCCAGGAACAGATCACCGGCGAACAGATTTATCAGCTGCTGCTGGCCTTCAACCAGCTGTATCCGACATTCACGGAAGCTGACCAGAAGCGCTTCATGCAAGCCTTCGTGGAGCGCGTGGACATTTACCCGCAGAAGACAAAGGACGGCCTCTGGATCCGCAGCATCACCTTCCATTTCCCGGTGCCGGTGGAAGGGGAAATGGTTCGACAACTCCCCTTGGAATCTCAAACCATGCATGAGACGGTCATTTCTCTGTCCCAACAGCGCCCGGACCACTACGTCCGCGTCGGCATCGACCTGGATGACATGGACGTGACGCCTGCCGAGAGCAAGGCATCCTATCAGGAAATCAAGGACTATGTGCTAGCGCATACCGGGCTGAAGGTCTCCTGTTTGTACATCGCCCAGGTGAAAGCCAAGCATGGAATCATTGAACGGGAGTGCTACAACAAAGCCAAGGCCGAAGGGAATCGGGTGCCGAAATGTCCGCCGGAGAAGGAGAGAGCGATCGAGGAGGCACTGAGGCACTTTCAGATGATCCCCAGATGACGTATCCTCACAGGGATTGACGGCAGCAAGGACAAACGGGCTGCACCTGTATGCATGGGATGAAAAAAACCAGCGCATGGATCCATGACACCGGTCCGCTGGGGGGAAGGAGGCAAAGCCATGCAGCGCCCTGGTCTGCGAAAGTTTCTTTTTACGGCGCTTCTTTTGGCTTTGCCGCTGATCCTGGCGGTCTTTGCCTTTGCGCTTCCGCCGCAGTATGACGAGACTTATCTTGGCGGGCTTGCGGACAAAATGGAGGCGCTGCGGGCCGCGGAAGGGCCGCGGATTGTGCTGGCCGGGGGCAGCGGGGCCGCGTTTGCCGTGCGCAGCGATCTCCTGGAGCAGGAGTTCCCGGGCCGCCGCGTGGTGAATCTGGGGATGTATGCGGGGCTGGGCAGCACCGTGCCCCTTGAGATCGCAGAGCGGGAACTTCGGGAGGGTGACATTGTCCTGTTCCTGCCGGAGATGAGCGCGCAGACCCTCTCCCTGTTCTTTGGCGGCGAGGCCATGTGGCAGGCGGCGGACGGGCACTGGGAGTTGCTTCTCCCGCTGGGCGCCTCCCGCAAGGAAGTTCTGCTGGGGTGCTTTCCCTCATTCGCCGCGAAGAAGGCAGCCTGCTTTTTCCGGGGAGACAAGCCCGCGGGAGACGGGGTCTACACCCGGGCATCCTTCAATGCCCATGGTGACATCGACAGCGATCTGCGGCAGCACAATACCATGCCCGGCGGTTACGACCCGGATCAGCCGGTGGATTATACCGTGCTGAATCCTGCGGAGGACTTTGTTGATTTCGTGAATGCCTGCGCCCGGCGCTGCGAGGCAAGAGGCGTGCGGTTCTTCTTTGCCTTTTCGCCGGTGAACAGCGCGGCAGCAGACGCCTTCGGCGGGGTGGCCTTCACGGAACGGCTGCGGCAGAACCTGACCTGTCCGGTGCTGGGCAGTGCGGATGAATGCCTGATGGAGCCCGGCTGGTTTTTCGATACCAACTTCCACCTGAACAGCGCCGGGGCCGCAGTCTATACCGCGAAGCTGACGGTGTGGCTCAAGGCCGCGTTGGGCCTGCCGCCGGAGACCGCCATCGTCCTGCCGGAGATGCCCTCCGAAGGGGCAGAAGCCGTCTTCTTCCGGGGAGATGACACGGACAGCACGCTCTTCCTGTACGAGGAAAGGGAGGGCGGGCTGTGGGTGACAGGCCTTCGTCCGGAGGGAATGGAACGGAAAAGCCTGATTCTCCCCACCACGGCGGAGGGCAAGCCGGTGCTGGGCTTCGACGCGGCTGTCTTTGCCGGGAACACGAGCCTGGAAACCCTGTCCCTCCAGGCGAATCTCCGCCGCATCCCGGATGGCGCCTTTGCGGGCTGTACAGGGCTGCGGGAGGTGCGGCTACTGGACGTCCCGCCCTCTGCCTGCACCGTGGGACAGGAGCTGCTCCGGGGAACGGACGCTTGGATCGTGGTGAACCCGGAGCGGCTCGCGGCCTATATGACCGACTATTTCTGGGCAATGCATGCCCCCCGCATCCGGGCCGGGGCGGCAGAGAAAACGCCTGTCCCTGCACTGACAGAGGCTCCCGCTGCCGCCGGCGTGCGATATGACGGCAATGGCGGTCTCCTGTCCGACGGCTCAGGGGCTGCTTCCACGGAGCTGCCCATCACGGATGCCCACCTGCGCCAGAATGCCCCGGACGCCCTGCTCTTCACCCGGCCGGGCTTTGTGCTGGCGGGCTGGAACACCCGCCCGGACGGCAGCGGTGAGGAGACCGGACCCGGCTGGCGGTTTGAGGCACAGCCCGGGATGACGCTTTATGCGCACTGGCTGGCGGAAACGCCGGAGGACCGCTTTACCTGGGAGGAACAGGATGGCGAGGCCTGGATCACCGGTTGGCAGGGCACAGAGGAGACCTGTATTCTGCCGGAGCAGCTGGGGCAGCTGCCGCTGCGTGGCATCCGGTCCGGGGCTTTCCGAGGCGCGAGCCTGGACATGGCGGTGATTCCGCCCGCGGTGCGCGTGATCGAGCCGGAGGCCTTCGCCGGCTGCTCGATGCGCACGCTATATCTTTTCGACAGCATGGAGACCGTGTCCGACGCCGCCTTCACCGGCTGCGGCGAACTGCGGGAACTGCGGATCGGGGCCGCCTCTCCCCCGGTATACAGCATCAGCTACTACGCCACCTTCGCCGACAAATACGACCGGCTGCTGAGCCTGCGGGGACAGAAGAAGCTGGTGCTGTTCTCCGGCTCCTCCACCCGTTATGGTTATGACAGCGCCGCCCTGGAGCGGAATTTCCCGGAATACCGGGTGGTGAACATGGGCGTCTACGCCTACACCAACGCCCTGCCCCAGATGGAACTCATCCTCCGGGAGATGGAAGCGGGGGACGTGCTGCTCCATGCCCCGGAGTTCGACTGCCTGAACTTCCAGGCCTGCGAGAACAATCTGCTGGACTTCCACTTCTGGGCCATGATGGAGGCCGATTACGGCTGCGCTTCCCTGCTGGATCTGCGGGATTACAGCCGGGTGTTCGACAGCCTGCAGCAGTATCTCACGATCCGCCGGAGCCTCCCGGCCCGGTCTTACGCCGAGACCCCCAACGGCTATGACGACGACGGAAACCGCATGAACATGCCGACCTACAACAAATACGGCGATATCATCACCCTCAGGGCCAACAACAAGGTGGACATCATGCTGAAATACGTCCGGGCGGACTACACCCCGGCGTCCTTCCCCGCAGCGCGGCTGGAGAGCCTCAACCGGGAGTACCGGCGCTTCCTGGACAGGGGCATCCGGGTGCTCTTCACCTATACGCCCCGGAACCGCTCCTCCATCACAGAGGAGAGCACCCCGGAAAACCGCGCGGCCCTCCACCGCCTGCTGAAGGAGAGCCTCTGCGTGCCGGTGATCTCGAATATTGAGGATTCGCTGATGTCCGGCGAGTTCTTCTTCGTGATCGACAGCCACCTGAGCAACGAAGGCGTACGGCTCCACACCCTGCAGATCATCGAGGACCTGAAGCCGTGGCTGAATGGCGGCGCACAGGGAACTTGATTTTTCCTGAAATCATCCTATAATATCCTCAGCGAGGTGAAATACGCATGTACAGGATCGCAATCGTGGAGGATCAGGCCGGCGATGAGCGGCGGCTGGTATCCCTTCTGGAGCAGTATGCCCGTGAGGAGAACCAGCAGTTTTCGCTGACCGTTTTTCACAGCGCGATGGCCTTCCTGGAAGACTACACCCACCGTTTTGAGCTGGTCTTCATGGACATCCGGCTTCCCGGTCTGGACGGCATGGAGGCCGCCCATGAGCTCCGCCGCCTGGACCACGCCGTGGCGCTGGTTTTCCTCACCAGCCTGGCTCAGTATGCGGTGGAGAGCTATGAGGTGGACGCGGCGGACTACATCCTCAAGCCAGTTACAGCCGCGGCCCTGCGGCTGAAGCTTCCCCGCATCCTGGCGCGCTGCAGCCAGGCCCAGGCGGAGGTGGTGATCCGCAGCGAGGAGGGCACCCTGCGGCTGAAGGCCAATGAACTGAGGTTTGTGGAAATCTACGACCATCATATCCATTTTGATACCGCGGGCGGCGTTCGCCGGGCCTACGGAACGCTGAAAGAGATCGAGCGGGCGCTGCCGGACGGCTTCTTCCGCGTCAACAACCAGACCATCGTCAACCTGGGCTGTGTGACCCGGGTGGAGGGCGAAAGCGTGACGGTAGCCGGACGGGTCTTTCCCATCAGCCGCGGACGGCGCAAGGAGTTCCTCTCGGCCCTGAACGCATCCGGGCTGAAAATCTGAGGAGGCGATAAGCGTGCTGTGGAGAGCTGTGCTGGAATCCCTGCGGGATGATCTGCTCATCACGCTCTCGGTGGGGGTGGGCTGCCTGATCGCCGCGCTGTGCATTGAACCGAGGCGGCATTTCGCGCTGCGGGCGGCCGGCAGTTTTGCGGTGGTCTTCGCCTGGATGACCGCAACCCAGCTGTGGATACTGACTCGCTCCGTCGACTTCCTGACCACGGGGCTGATCCGCTACAGCGTGCTGTTTGTTCTGTATGGCCTCTCGGTGGCGTTCATGTGCAAGGCCGGGTTCCGGCAGTGCCTCTTTGCGGTCACAGTGGCCTACTCCATCCAGAACGGGTGTGAGCGGCTATTTGAGATTTTGCGGGATGCCGGCGTCAGCATGTCTGTCTGGCTGGACCGTGTTTGCCTGGGCCTGCTGATGGCAGGCGTCCTGTGGATCTACTACCGGGTGCTGGTCAGGAATCCCAGAGGCCGGGCCAGGCTGGACTTCTCGGATCTGAACACATCCGTCATGCTCTTCATGGGCGTGGGCGTGCTGGCGGTCTCGGTGGCGCTGGACCTGGTGGTCCGCCGCTATTCCGAGAACGGCGGGATGGGACTGAGCATCTGCCACGACATCATGAGTGCCCTCTTCTCCTTCCTGGCCGTCGTGGTGTGCATGAGCCACCTGCGGGAGAGCGAGAGCGAGCGCAGGGCGGCGATCGCCTCTCAGCTGCTCTACAGCGAACGGCGGCGCTACGAGCGGGAGAAGCAGATCCACGACGCCATCAACATCAAATGCCACGACATCCGCCATCAGATCGCCGCCCTGGGCGAGGCGGGGCACCGAGCCGAGCTGCAGAAGATCGATCCGCTGATCACCATCTACGACACCTCCATCCACACCCGGAACGCTGCCCTGGATGTGGTGCTCAGCGGCAAGGCCCTGGCCAGCAGCAGCCAGAGGATCACCCTGACCTGCCTGGCGGACGGGCGGCGCATGGGCTTCATGGAGGACAGCGACATTTACGCCCTCTTCGGCAACATCCTGGACAACGCGATCGAGGCTGCGCAGGCCATGGACGACCCGGAGAAGCGGATCATCTCCCTGAACGTCTCCACCCGGGACGACCTGCTGCTCATCGAATGCCAGAATTTCTGCACCGATCACCTGACGATGAAGGACGGCCTGCCTGAGACCACCAAGGAGAACAAGGATTATCACGGCTACGGCACCCGCTCCATCCGCATGCTGACGGAGAAGTACGGCGGCGACCTGAACATCAGCGCGGAGGGCGGCGTCTTCCACCTCTCCATCCTGCTGCCGATCCCGGCCTGAGCGCCGTATGCTCCCTGCGGGGAGCATTTTTTCGTCTGATGCAAAAAAAGTGGTGAAAACAGCAAAAGAAGTTATCCGGGGGAACTTGCCTGAAATGCCTGTATAATGGTCATGTCATCAATGGGCGGTATCTTTTCAGATCGGACAAATCCCCTTTCCTCAGTGCCCTGCCGTCTGAACGCAGACGGTTGTGAATATCTCCTCTGACCCAAAGAAAGGAAGAGAGAACATGTCAAAGACCTTCCGGAAACTTGCTTCCCTGGTTCTGGCGCTGTGCATGCTGCTGAGCTGCATGCAGGCGATGGCCGGCACCGTGTCCGGCGACATGGAGGCCAAGGGACACTTCTACGCCGACTACGTCACCCTGGACGAGGCGATGGAGGCCGGCAACCGGCTGCACATCACCATGACCCAGGAGGGCCAGGTGCTGCTGAAGAATGAAAACGGCGCCCTGCCCCTGGCCGCCGATGAGCGGGACATCACCTTCCTCGGCATCGCTTCCGTGGACTACAACCGCGCGGGCGGCGGCTCCGGCGCGACCCGGGGCACCAAGTACGCCCTGGACTGGTTCACCGGGTTTGAGCAGGAAGGCTTCCACATCAACCCCAAGACCAAGTCCCTCTACGAAAACCTGTTCGTGGTGCTGGGCGGCGCCCATGAGACCAACGACTCCGGCAAGCTGCTGGAGCCCGGCATGAGCTACTACAGCAAGTCCGTCATCGCGACCTTCAAGGCGTACGACGACGTGGCCGTGGTGTGCATCAGCCGCTTCGGCCGGGAGAACATGGACACGAAGACCAACAGCGTCGATGGCCATGCCGATCCCAATGACCACTACCTCCAGCTGGACGACAACGAGCATGAGCTGATCAAGCTGGCCAAGGCCAACTTCAAGAAGGTCGTGGTCATGATCAACTCCTCCATGATCATGCAGATCCCCGAGTTGAACGCTCCGGTGGACACCGAGTACGGCGTGGACGCCATCCTGTGGGTGGGCGGCATCGGCGACCAGGGCACCAAGGTCGCGGCCCAGATCCTGAAGGGTGACGTGAATCCCTCCGGCCACACCCCCGACATCTGGCCGGCGGACTTCCACAAGGATCCCTCCTTCACCAACTTCTCCGACATGAGCCAGAACATCGACGAGAACGGCAACCGGATGACCTCTTGGCTCACCGCTCCCGACGGCTCCTCCACCGTCTTCTCCGACGTGGAGTTCCGCGAGGGCATCTACATGGGCTACCGCTACTACGAGACCAAGGCCGATGACATGAACGCGGCCGAGGCCGGCAGCGGCGACGCCTGGTATGCCGAGAACGTGCTCTATCCCTTCGGCTACGGCCTGTCCTACACCAGCTTCGAGTGGGAGCTGGTCAGCACCTCCGACAAGGCCATCACCGATCCCGCCCAGAAGATCTCCATGCAGGTGAAGGTCACCAACACCGGTGCCGTCGCCGGCAAGGACGTGGTGGAGCTCTACGCCACCACCCCCTACATCCAGGGCGAAATCGAGAAGGCTTCCGCCGTGCTGGTGGGCTATGCCAAGACCAAGATGCTCAAGCCCGGCGAGTCCGACACGGTGACCATCGAGTTCACCGCGCAGGATATGGCTTCCTTCGACTGGAACGACGCCAACAAGAACGGCTTCGAAGGCTATGAGCTGGACGCCGGCGATTATGTCATCTCCGCCCGCCGCAACAGCCATGACTGCGTGCTGGCCGAGACCTTCACCGCCGCGGAAAACATCCAGTGCAAATATGACCTGGTGACCGGCGCTGAGATCAAGCCGGTGTTCGTGGATGACTTCGACACCACCCGCGAGGACCTGCTGGAGAACATGATCTCCCGTGCCACCGGCCTCGAGCAGCCCAAGGCCCAGACCGCCGAAGAGCGCGTGCTGGAAGACTGGGAGTATGAGGTCCTGATGTCCGAGGAGACCTACAAGCCCTACCGCGACGAGGAAGGCCAGCCCTGGTACGTGGCGGAAGTGCCTGCCGAGTGGACCCAGGGCGCCGAGACCGACGTGACCCTGGCCGAGCTGGCCGGCCTGCCCTACACCGAGCCCACTGTGGTGGACGGCATCGCCACCATCGCCACCGACGAGGCCTCCCTCAAGTGGGAGTCCTACATGAACAGCCTCTCCTGGGATGACCTGGTGAACCTGTTCCTGGGCTCTGACGGCGGCCAGGACGGCCCCGTGCAGTTCGGCGGCACCTGCTGGGCCTCCACCCCCATCGCGGCGGCCACCTGGAACATCGAGCTGCTCGCCGAGCAGGGCATCATGTATGGCAACCAGGCGCTGCTGCAGGGCCGCTTCGCATGGCGCGGCCCGGGCACCAACATCCACCGCTCCCCCTTCAACGGCCGTGTGTTCGAGTACTACTCCGAGGATCCCTTCCTGACGGCCTCCATGGCGGCGGTCATCTGCGCCGGTGCCCAGAGCAAGGGCGTCTCCTGCTTCGCCAAGCACATGTTCGCCAACGTGCAGGAGCACAACCGCGCTGACTACGGCGGCGTCTGCACCTTCGCCACCGAGCAGACCTTCCGTGAGATCTACATGCGCTCCTTCGAATGGATGGTCAAGTATGGCCACACCAACGGCATGATGACCTCCTTCAACCGCATCGGCTATGTGGTCAACTCCAATAACTGGGTCGTGCACGAGGACGTGCTCCGCAAGGAGTGGGGCTTCCAGGGCGCCACGGTCAATGACGCCTGGGCCAAGGACTTCTCCTCCGCCGACCTGATGATCCGCGCCGGCGACGACACCTTCATGAACGGCGACGCTTCCTTCACCAAGACCTACCTGACCAAGGGCGAGTGGGACGCCTCCCTGCGCGACGGCAAGGGCGACGTGCTGGTGCCCAATGAGGACGGCGACGGCACCTTCGAGTCCACCACCCACTACTTCGCGATGCGCAAGTCCGCGCAGCGCACCCAGATGGCAAAGGTCAACAGCAACCAGTACAAGAACTTCGCCACCGACTACGCCCTGACGGCCACCGTGTACTACGGCGTGGGCAACGCGGCGCAGATCGAGTGCGAGGACACCTCCGACTTCAGCGTCACCCTGTGCGAGGGCCAGGAGCTGCCCCTGGGTCTGAGCGCCAGCGGCTTCGTGGTGAGCTATGAGCAGCCCATCCTGGGCCAGTATCAGCCCGGCGATCCCGAGTACAAGCAGGGCTGGGGCGTGGACAACAACATCTACGGCGAGTATGTGCCCCAGGGCACCTACACCGTGCTGGTGGACATGGACTGCGACGGCTACATCAAGGTGAGCAATGTCACCCTGACCATCAACGTGGTCTCCCCCTATCAGGTCAACGGACAGATCATCGCCGGCAAGGATGGCGCTGATCCCGAGGTGCACGTGAAGGCCGGCGAGGATGTCATCATCGACACCAGGCCCTTCGCCTACCAGGCCTTCCTCTCCACTGCCGGCATGGGCAAGGAGATCACCAACTGGTACATCAAGAACGGCGCCCGCTATCTGCGCAACGAAGAGAAGACCCACGCCGACGGCCCCACCATCGACATCTCCGAGGCTGAGGAAAAGCATGAGGTCACCTTCGCTGTGGAGGGTGCCGACGGCATCGAGGTCGAGTACCTCACCGGCACCGCCTACGGCCTGCGCACCAACAAGCCCTTCACCGTGAACACCGGCATCAAGCTGGTCGCGCCCGCTCCCGGCACCTATAACCTCGTGATCACCCAGAATGTGCCCTGGGCACCCGCGCTGGCCGGCATCTGGCTGATGCCCGCCATGGGCGGTGAGGAAACCTTCACCCAGGCCATCACCCTGGTGGTTGAGTAAGCGTTCTTCCCCCTGTAACCCCCTGGGCTCCGGCTGGCTGTCCGGCCGGAGCCCCTTCCCGTCCCTGTCTCTTCTGAACATAAGGAGGAACCATTGATGAAGAAACTGATCGCCCTGCTGCTGGCTCTGATCCTGACCCTGGCCTGTACGGCCGCCTTCGCCGGTGATGACATCGACAGCAGCAAAGCCGTGACGAAGCTGGAGATCGGCCAGCTGCCGGCCAAGACCGCCTACGTGGTGGGCGAGACCTTCTCGCTGGAGGGCGGCACCGTGATCGTCACCTACGACGACGGCTCCACCGACGAGGTCCCCATGACCGCCAAGGGCCTCTCCATCAAGGAACCCGGCATGAAGGCCTCCGGCACCAAGACCGTGACCATCAAGGCCGGCAAGAAGCAGGCCCGCTTCACCATCGACGTGGCCAACAACAGCTTCTTCGTGACCTATGACCTGAACTATGAAGGCGCGCCCGCCGCCGAGCAGGTGGAGACCGTCAAGGGCCAGAAGGCCGAGGAAAAGACGCCTGCCCGGGACGGCTACACCTTCGCCGGGTGGTTCGTGAACCCCGACTTCACCGAGCCCTACAACTTCAAGACTGAGATCACCGGCGATGTGAGCCTCTACGCCCTGTGGACCCGGGACGGTGCGGAGAACGCGGACGTCACCTTCGACTACGGCTACTATGGCAAGCGGATCGCCTCCTACAGCTATCCCGTGGAGGTGGGCACCGCCGTATCGCGCCCCGTGGCCGATCCCGAGCGGGTGGGCTATGCTTTCGACCAGTGGGTCAACGCCGACGGCAGCGCCTATGACTTCAGCGCTCCCATCACCGGCCCCGTGACCATCACCGCCTCCTGGACCAAGACCCAGAGCGGCGTGGAGACCTTCGTCTTTGAGGCGGAAGATACCAACCTGACCGGCAAGACCGGCCCCGCCGTGTCCGGCACCGCCAACGAGATCGGCATGATCATGATCAAGGAAGACCGGGACTGCTCCAATGACCGCTGCGTGGGTTATCTGTATTCCTTCGGCAACAGCCTGGAGTTCTACATCGCCTCCGACATCGACACCGAGAACGCCACCCTCATCCTGAGCCTCTCCGCGGAGATGGGCAATGTCAGCCTGAACGAGAGCAACTACGGCATCTACCTGAATGACCAGAAGCTGAGCTATGATCCCATCGTCATCGACGACGTGCCGGAGTTCGACGCGGTGCTGTACGTCGCGGACTGCCCGCCCTTCCGCAGCTATGTGATCGCCAGCGGCGTGGCCCTGAAGCAGGGCGCCAACCTGGTCAAGCTGGTCACCGAAAACAACGAGAGCTATCCCGGCTCCACCATGACCGCCCACGCGCCGCTGGTGGACTGCCTGAAGGTGGAGACCGATGCAGTGCTGATCTGGGACGAAAACCATGGCGTTCCCGCTCTGGACAACTACAAGAAGTAAGCGGTGAAGCCCGGGAAACCGGCTCTGCAGCTGAAGCCAAAGGAGATGGAACACTGTGGCGAATGAAAAAGCGAGAACCAAACCCAAGAAGAGCAAAGCGGTCGTTATCTGGGCGATTTTCGCGGTGATCATCCTGCTGGTGGGCAGCGTCGCGAACTACGTGACCCTGGGGCTGCCGGGAAGCCTGAACAAGGTGCTGGACAAGCCCATGGCCTGGATCGGCGAAAAGGTGGGCTTTGACCTGAGCGCCGGCGGAATGAACGGCCTGCTGGACACGGTGTTCGGCGGCCGGCGTCCGATCTACAACACCGAGGTTGTCTCCATGTATCCCGCCCGGAAGGCGCAGAACAAGGCCGAGGCCTTTGCCAACGCCCAGGCGGTCAACCGCCGCCTGGCGGAGGAAGGCTTCGTGCTGCTGAAGAACCAGAACGCGGCCCTGCCCCTGCCCGCCGGCGCGAAGATCTCCGTCTTCGGTAAGAACAGTGTCAACCTGTCCTACGGCGGCTCCGGCTCCGGCGGTTTCGACACCAGCAACAACCAGGACCTCTTTGCAAGCCTGGCCGCTGCCGGCTTCACCGTGAACCCGACCCTCAAGAGCTTCTATGAGAACAACGGCCAGTCCGGCAATGCCCGCTCCGCCAACTCCAGCGACCTGGACAGCGGCAGCAATCAGCGCATCGCCACGGCCGAAACCCCGCAGGCCAAGTACACCGATAGCGTGAAGAAGAGCTACGTCTCCTACAAGGACGCGGCGCTGGTGGTCATCACCCGCATCGGCGGCGAGGGCTTCGATCTGCCCCGCTACCAGGGCACCACGGAGGGGGCCACGGCTCCCGACAGCCACTACCTGGAGCTGGACCAGAACGAGATGGACCTGCTGGCAGCGGTGACCGACGGCAGCTTCGACCATGTGGTGGTGCTGTTCAACACCCCCTCCAGCTTTGAGGCGACCTTTCTCACCGACCCGGCCTACGCGGCCTTCGCCGACAAGATCGACGCCGCCATCTGGATCGGTTTCACCGGCTCCAACGGCATCGCCGCCCTGGGCGACGTGCTGAATGGCAATGTGAATCCCTCCGGCCGGCTGGTGGACACCTGGGCAGCGGACTTCACAAAGAACCCCGCCTTCGCCAACTTCGGCACCGGCGCCAACCCGGATTCCACGGACAAGTACGACGGCGGTCTGTACTACTCCGTGGACTACGAGGAGGGCATCTACGTCGGCTACCGCTACTATGAGACCCGCGGCTTCACCGACGGCGAGGAATGGTACAAAGCCAACGTGGTGTATCCCTTCGGCTACGGCCTGAGCTACACCGAGTTCGAGTGGACGGCGGGCGAGCCCTCCGCCGCGCAGATCGAAGCGGGGACAGCCGTCACCGTACCTGTTACCGTGAAGAACACCGGCAAGACGGCAGGCAAGGACGTGGTGCAGCTGTATGCCTCCGCGCCTTACACCGAGGGCGGCATCGAGAAGGCCCACAAGGTGCTGGTCGGCTTCGCCAAGACCGGCCTGCTACAGCCCGGCGTCTCCGAGACCGTGACCGTGTCTTTCGACCCCTACACCGCGGCCAGCTACGACTACCGCGATGCCAACGGCAATGGCTTCAACGGCTATGAGCTGGAGGCAGGCGAATACACCCTGTACGTCTCCCGCAACGCCCACGAAGCGGTGAAGGAAATCGCCCTGACGCTGGAGGAGGACATTCAGCTGGGCGAGGATCCGGTGACCGGCAATGAAGTCGCCAACCGCTACACCGACATGGACGAGTACCTGGACAGCGACTGGCAGCTGGACACCCAGCTGAGCCGCTCCGACTGGGAGGGCACCTGGCCCACGCCGCAGACCGCGGCGACCCACGCGGGCACCGACGAGCTCTATGAACAGATCAAGGACACCGAGCACAACAACCCCACGGACTTCGACGAAGAAGAGTATCCCTGGTTCGGCGATGAACCCACCATGACGCTGCGGGATCTGCTGCCAGAGACGGCCGCGGACGGGTATCATGAGCTGGTGTCCTATGACGATGAGCGTTGGGAAGAGCTCCTGATGGGCTGCGATGATGTGGAAGCGCTGAACCTTATCAACAACGGTGCCTACCACACGCTGGCCATGGAGACGGTGGGCCTGCCCTCGACCCTCCACGGCGACGGCCCCGCAGGCTTCACCTGCTTCATGAACAAGGAGCAGATCAACGGCACCTGCCAGTATGTCTCCGAACCGCTGATGGCTTCCACCTGGAATATGACCCTCATGGTTGAGATGGGCGAAGCCCTGGGCGAGGAGGGCGTGATGGGCGACAAGGCCACCGGCCAGCCCTACTCCAGCATCTACGCTCCGGGCGTGAACATCCACCGCAGTCCCTTCGGCGGCCGCTGCTCCGAATACTTCTCCGAGGATCCCTACATCTCGGGCATGATGGGCGCCGCGGAGATCCAGGGTATGCAGAGTCTGGGCGTCATCCCCACGGTGAAGCATTTCGTGGCCAACGAGCAGGAGACCCACCGTTCCATCGGCGGCGACCTGAGCTGGCTGAGCGAGCAGGCCCTGCGGGAGATCTACCTGAAGCCCTTTGAGTACACGGTGAAGGTGGGCGAAGCCCGCGGCCTGATGAGCTCCTTCAACCGCATCGGCGCCCGCTGGACCGGCGGCGACTACCGCCTGCTGACGGAGATCCTCCGGGAGGAGTGGGGCTTTAACGGCTACGTCATCTGCGACTTCAACACCATTCCCCAGTACATGATCCCCCGGCAGATGTTCTACGCCGGCGGCAGCCTGGACCTTGCCACCCTGGCCAGCTCCATGTGGACGGAGTGCGACTCCTCCGACAACGGCGATGCCATCGTGCTGTTCCGTGCCGCAAAGGATCTGATGTACGCCTTTGTGAACTCCAACGCCATGAACGCGGAAGTCATCGGTTACGATCCGCCCGCCTGGCATGGCATGGTCAAGTGGATCAACATCGGACTGATCGCCCTGGTGGTGATCTGGGGCGTGCTGGCCTTCGTCCGCCGCTTCACCTACAACAAGAAGCAGAAAGCGAAGTTCGCTGCTGCGAATCCCTCCTGAGACAACTGAACAGAAATGACAGCCGGGCCGCCCTCAGCGATGGGGGCGGCCCTCGCCCATCATACATAATCCCGCCGTGAGGAGGTCAGCACCATGAGACGGCTGCTTTGTCTGACGCTTATCATCATCCTGCTGTGCAGCTGCGCCGGAGCGGAACGCTATCAATCCGCGTTCTCCAGCGTAGCGGAGCTGAAGGCCGCCGGGCTCGAGAAGGCCCGGGAGGTGGAGGAGGAGGGCATGGTGCTGCTGAAGAACGACGGCGGCGTCCTGCCTCTGTCTCCCGGCAGCCGGGTTTCCCTCTTCGGCATCACCTGTGTGGATCCGGTCTATGGCGGGACGGGCTCCGGCGCGGTGGAGACAGACAGCGCCGCAGATTTTGTGCAGTCCTTTGAGGCGGCGGGCCTTGCCGTGGCAGACAGGGAACTGACCGCCTGGTATCGGGCGGAGGTGACGGAGGAGAACCTTGGCCGTACCCCTTATGCCATCGGCGAGGGCAAGTGGAGCAGGGTGAAGCGCCATTTGGGCGAGGATTTCGCGGAGATCGCCGGCACGGCCGCCTTCCTCGTAATCGGCCGGGTGGGCGGCGAGGGCTCGGACATGACCGGCGGCGCCCAGAAGGAGGACGCAGGCGCGGACGGCACCGACTACCTGCGCCTGAACGGGGACGAGGAGAGCGTGCTGCTGGGCCTGAAGGAACTCAAGGATGCCGGCGTGATTTCCTCCGTCACGGTCATCATCAACAGCGCGAACCCCCTGTCCGGTGCGTTTCTCTTCGACAAACAGTTCGGCGTGGACGCAGCCCTGTGGGTGGGCAGTCTGGGCCAGAGCGGCGTGGAGGCGGTGGGCCGGGCGGCGGCCGGGCAGATCAATCCCTCCGGCTGCCTGCCGGACACCTGGTGGATGGACAACCGCATGAACCCGGTGACGGCAGACTTCGGCGCGCAGGTCTACGCCGGAGCGGAGGACTTCTTCCCCGACCGCAGCTATTATGAGCGCACCCGCTATGTGGTGTACCGGGAGGGCATCTACCTGGGCTACCGCTGCACGGAGACACGCTTTACAGACACGGCACTGGGGCGGGAAGACGCCGGAGAATTCAACTATGCGGATGCCGTGGCCTTTCCCTTCGGCTATGGCCTGAGCTACACTTCATTCGCCATGGAGGACATGCGGGTGGAAAAGGCCGGCGAAGGCCGGCGGGCCGTTTATGAGGTAACTGTAACCATTGCCAACACCGGCAGCCGCGCGGGAAAAAAGACTGTGCAGGTCTATGCGCAGAAGCCTTATACCGCCTATGACCGGGAGAACCGCATTGAAAAAGCTGCCGTGGAGCTGGCAGGCTACGGGAAGACTGCCCTGCTGCGGCCGGGAGAGAGCCAGACCCTGACGATCTCCGTGCCGGAGTACTTCCTGACCTCCTACGACGCAGAGAACACGGAGGTCTTCCTGCTGGAGGAGGGGGAGTACGCCCTGGTCTGTGCGGACAACGCCCATGACGCAGCGATGAAGCTGCTGGCGGCGGAAGATCCGCTGGTGCGGCGCTTCTCCCTGGCCTTCGACGGCGACACCTACGAGGCCTCCTGGGGCACGGGGGAAGCCGTCTGCTCCCTCTTCTCCTTCGCGGACATTAACCGCTATGACGGGGCCGGGGATAACGAGGTCACCTGGTTTTCCCGGAGCGACTGGGCGGGCACGGTGACTGAAGGCCCCGCATCTCTGATCCTGACGGACATCATGGCCGTGGATCTGGTGTTGACAGACGATACCCAGCCGGAAGGCGGAGACTTCCCGGTCCTGGGAGCTGACCACGGACTGATGCTGTCCGACCTGACGGATGCGGCCTTTGACGATCCCCTCTGGGACAGCTACATGGATGAGTTCACCTTTGAAGAACTGGAGCGTCTCTGCCTCACCGGCCTCCGGGAAACGGCGGCCGTGGAGCGCCTGGGGAAGCCCCGTACCGTGGACCACAACGGCCCCACCGGCGTCACCCAGAAATACGCCATTGGCCTGAATGGCTATGCCACCGTCATGGAGGACCCCGATCGGGAGCTCAGCGGCACCTGCTACCCCTGTGGCGGGATCCTGGCTGCCACCTTCAACGATGCCCTGATTGAGGAGGCCGGGCAGCTGATCGGCGAGGACGCGATGTGGGCAGGCTACGCCGGCATCTACGGCCCGGGACTGAATCTGCACCGCTCCCCCTATGCCGGGCGGGTGTTCGAGTACTTCTCCGAGGATCCGCTGCTCACCGGCCTCATGGGCGCCGCCTGGACCCGCGGTGTGCAGTCCCGGGGCGTGTATGTTTACATGAAACACCTGGTTCTCAACGAACAGGAGGAGAACCGGGCAGGCCTGGGTACCTGGTGCGGGGAACAGGCCCTGCGGGAGCTGTACCTGCGGCCGTTCGAGCTGGCTGTCGTCCTGGGCGGGGCGAAATGCGCCATGTCCGCCTTCAACCGGCTGGGCCCGATTTGGTGCGGCGCCTGCCCTGAACTGCTCACGGACTGGCTGCGCACGGAGGTTGGCATGGACGGCTTTGTGGTCACCGACATGTTTGACCGGACCTACATGGTCATGGCCAAC